>JAAHTH010000523.1_pt1 | contig 36177 bp, 11 predicted proteins | sample 6116091 | NCBI WGS metagenome assembly JAAHTH01 (sample SAMN13939990, study PRJNA603662) | sponge metagenome | isolation source: marine sponge | host: Mycale hentscheli | place: New Zealand | collected 2006
GATGATGTTAAATCAAAATGTTTTACAAATGAGTACTAAATAATAAAATATGTTAAATTTAAGAGATACTGTAGAAATTTCAAGAGAATATAATTCTTCTACAAACAAACAAGATATAAGTTCTGTGTATATACATTCTAATGTACATAATGAAATTTTTATATACGATCCTAAAATACTAAGAAATCTGCCTATAGGAGAAAAATATTCTCCTAAACCAGGTGATGTTTTGTATATAGGAGTAGGATGCAATATTCCTAGAGTAAAATTAAGAGATTTACTCTTAAATAATTATGCAACTACTACTAATGATATTACTAAAGCAACTCATATATTTATAGATGTTTCTTTTCAGAAAATGATAGATACTATGTGGCTTAATTTAGTAAGCAAACAGCAATTGTTACAGTTTAATGAATTAGCTCTTGCTAATAGTTTAATAAACACTGAAGAACATGATATTATAGTAGATCTTTTAAAAGATTATCCAGATGATAAAAGTATAAATATTGATAGTAATCTAGATTATGAAATAAATCAACAACGTTCTTCAATATACCTTCCGTATAAAAATGTTGCTAAATTAACAAATACAAATAGCGATAAAATAAATCGTGGGGATATAGTAAATAGTGATCACGTAGAAGCTTGGAAATACATACACAATAATATTAATAAGGTGTATAATTATAAAGCTTTAATTGGCCATATAAATGCTGAAGATTCTATAACTATTACTGAAGAAGTATTTCAACAATTATCTAGTATGTTTGAAAGTGAAGACACGGATAATCATGTATTAGCTATGGAAATTATGGCTAATAGTAATTATTATGATTCTCTTATGTATTTAGAAATATTATTTGTTGATCATGGAGATAAGATGAATGCTTCTAACACTAAAAGGCATGTTAATTTTAAATCTTTGACAGATTATTTAAACAAAAACACTAATTATTTAGGATCTAGTAGTTCTTATAGTATAATAGATACATTAATAGATAAAAAAGCAGTTACTCTTGAAGCTGTTAAATATGTATTTAATAAATATAAAGAAGATTACTATAGTGGTAGTGCGCATTTTCATGTAAAACAAATTACTCTTAGTGATGAACTAGCAAAATTGTTGAATGTAAATTATATTCAAACTATTAAAGAAGATTATATTCCAGAAGTGATAGAAGAACAAGAAGAAGAAGAACAAGAACAAGTAAAGTCCGAAGAATTCAATTGGGCAGAATAATTAAAAACAAGCGATATGGTAAGTGAGATTAAATTAGAATTTCCTGAATTCATAACGCATATTCCTGTAAGTAAAAACAAATGGGTCAAAATTGGTTACAATAAAATCCATGCATCTGTGCATTATACAACTAGGGCAGCTCTTGTAGCTGCCATGCATGGATACATTGAAAAACATATACCAAATAATCTAACGATTAAAGCCCCCGTTGAAACAAAACTAACAGTGTATGCACCCGTAAATTATGGAGTTATGAAAATGATAAAAGATAAAGTAACAGGAAAAAGAAAGACGAGTTGGAAGCCAGCTGCTGATGATTATAAACCTAATTGGGATATAGGCAACTTAGCTCTTATATGGTTAAAATGTCTAGATGATGTATTAATAAAGAAAGGGATCCTTCCCGACGATACAATAGAATTCTTACAAAGAACTACATACGAATTTGTACCTGTAGCAAACTTTAAAGATAGAAAATTAGCGTATCAAATAAAAACAATTAAATAATGGTGGATTACAAAACAATAAGTGCTCTTAACCAAAGCACTTTAAAACAAATATTGGTTAGTCCTAGATCATATGTAGAAGCTAAAGAAAGACAGCTAGCAAGAATAGAATCTACTGAACAACATTTTGTATTTGGGTCATTAGTAGATATGATGCTTACTGAGTCTAAAGAAGACTTTGATAAAAAGTATGCAGTTGTACCTGATGATACAGGAGTGTCTGAGACTATTGGTAAAATAGTTAAAGGAGTTTATGATGGAAAAAATAATAGCGATGATCTTGCTTGGGGTGCGTTAGAAGACTATCCTGAAGAAATATTGCAGTATTGTAATTATGAGTTGTATCAATCTAGATGGAAAGACGAAACAAGAATCAACAAAATTGTAGAGCAAGGTTCTCAATATTTTGAAGTTCTTAAAAATTGTGGAACTAGAACTATAATTACAGAATCTGAATATGCTAAAGCAGTTAACTGTGTTATGGCTCTTAGGACTGATAAATATACTAGTAAATATTGTCAAAAGAAATCCAATGATCTTGATATAGAAATCATAGATAAACATGTAGTTGTGTTTGAACATGAAGGTTTAGAATTTAAAGGCGAGTTAGATAGAATTATAGTTAATCATAAAGAAAAGACTATAACTCCAATTGATTTTAAAACTACTAGCAAGTCTGTTCTTAACTTTGAAAATAGTTTCTGGCATTTCAGATATGACTTTCAAGCAGCTGTATATACTTTAGGTTTGACTAAAGATACATCAGAAAGGCTTAAAAGTTATTATGAAGATGGATATAGTTTTAACCCTATGTTATATATTGTAGTAGAAACTTTCTTAAAAAATTCACCTATGGTATTTGAGATAAGTAGAGAAGCTATTAATACAGGTTTATATGGTAATATAGATAAAATTCCTAAACTTAAAGAAAATCTAGAAGGTTTTTATCAAGCAATCAAGCGTTTTAAGTATGCTACTGAAAATGATGCTTGGGATTATCCTATGGAATATGATGTTAAAGGTAAAACTATAATACAACTATAAATGAAATTTACAAAAACTGCAACATTTTTGTTTCCGCTGCTAAACGTGCCAAAGTCTTTGTTTGATTGTCATATACTAGATAGCTGGGGTCGACTTAAACATAAGTCTAGATTCCATAATGCTTATCTAGCCAATACTACAATCAGTAAATACGAAGAAGAAAATTATATATACGTTTTAGCAAGAGGCTATCGAGATACAGATTTTGATAAATTTTATACTACTATACAAGCATTTCCAAATTTCGTAGATGATTACGATATTAAAGATTGCTGTGTGTTTATATTTAGTATACCTACAGATTTTGCTGCAGATTATGATCTGATAGTAAATGGTAAATATTCTGAGATAACTGCAAATAGTAAAAAGCTAATACTAGCTAATCACTATTTCTCAGGTAAAGCTTATACTCTGCCTTTAATTCTTAATAAAGCTATTGTTTTAAAAGATAGTTGGGAAGAAAGACTAAGTAATCCTGGGTCTCCTGCTTTTTTATATGATCAAGAAGTATGGCCTATTATTAATAGTACAGCAGAAATACTAACACATGAAGTAGTTAATAGCTATTCGACAAACAAAAAACTAACACCAACGGGGGGCTTCTTTGAGTAGTCCCCTTGATTGGGATGCAGTTTAGATTATATTAATCTGAGGGTCTTAGAAATAGGACCCTTTTTTATTTAAAAAAATGACAAAACTTATAAAAAAAATTAAAAGAAAATCTATGTTGATCCGCCCCTCTGGGAGGTCCACAGATTTTATTAGTCCTAGTTTTGGCTATGGCTGTTTATATAACTGCAGTTACTGTTATATGAAAAGACATAAACCTAAAGGACTAGATGTAGCTGAGAATATAGGAGACATTCTTACAGCTATAAACAATCACGTTTACTTTACTCCTGTTGATAAGCCTAATCAAACACATGCTGTATTAACTACTTATGACATTAGTTGTAATGAAGATTTTGCTTTACATGCTAAGTTTTATGATTGGCGTAAAATATTTGATTTCTTTAAAAAACATCCGCTAGCAATGGGATCCTTTGCTACAAAGTATGTTAATCCTAATCTTATAGATTACGACGCTAATAAAAAGATTAGAATTAGATTCAGCTTAATGCCACAAAAACTATCTGACATACATGAACCAGGTACTTCTAAAATCATTAGTAGAATAAAAGCTATTGATGCATTTATTGACGCGGGTTATGATGTGCATATAAACTTTAGTCCTGTTATTGTATATAAAGGCTGGAGAGCTGATTACAGAGAGCTATTTGAGATGGTTAATGACTATGTCGATTATAAAAATGAAGTCTTAGCAGAAGTTATCTTTTTGACTCATAATCATAAGAAACATATAGCTAATCTTAAAGATCATTCAGAAGCAGAAAAAGCATTATGGATGCCAGAAATTCAAGAAAATAAAATATCACAATATGGCGGAGAAAATGTGAGATATAAACTATCTTTAAAAAAGAAATTTATTGAGCAGTTTATAGCGCTTCACGATGAAATAATACCGTGGAATAAAATTAGATATATTTTTTAAAAAGGGTTCTAATATAGGACCCTTTTTATAATGGGAACTTGCAAGAATCTATTTGTCTTAAATGATGATCTACTAATTTATCTTTTTCTGTACTTCTAATTCTTTTATAATCTATAGTTAAGATTCTTCCCCCCACGGGTTTGATTGGTGCGCCACGCTCAACGTGCCATCCTTTAGAACCATCGCCATATTCTTCTTTGTAAGTTCCTGTTAAACACATATGAAGTTGTTTTTGTACATGTCTGTATTTAGCACTTCCTTGTACTATAGTATCTCTTGCATCATTTCTAGCGGCATTCTCATGTATATGACCCATAGTAAATACGTCAAAGTCTTCATACATTTCTAAAGCTCTAGTAAGATTAAGTGCACCTTTAGTTACAACTCCGCCTCCACCTGATCCATGAAAGTATCTTATTTTTATGCTCCTAGTAGAATCTTTTGGTTGAGTAGGCCTTTTTCTAACTACTTGATTTACTACTAACCAGCCTCCATACCCACCAACTTGCACATTAGTATGATTTTTAATATTTAAAAGCTTTACAAATCTAGCTAATATATCAGTTTCTTGCCACTTGATTATAGCCGTTTCGTGATTGCCGTAACCTATTACAGTGATTAGATGAGCATAAGGACTAAACCATTCTACTGCTGTTTCTACAATACTATCTAAATACATAGCATTATTGTGTTCTGGCCTAATATCTGATTTACTTTTTCTATTATCACCTCTACCCTGCATCAAACAAAACATATCTCCGTTAATCATGATAGGAATTGATTCTTTAAGACAATAATTTAAATCTTTTTTTAATAATTTCCAATCACATTTCGGATTGTCCCAGTGTAAGTCGCTTAACATAGCTATTTTTACATGAGTACCTTCTAATTTTAATTCATGTATATTATTTTCATGCTTTATAAGCTCCATAATGATTTTTTTAAATACTGCCTTAAAATACAAAAAGCTGTTTTAACTAAAAAATTTACCGTTAATTCCATCCGTTATAGTCTTCTTCTTGTTCTAATTCTTCTATACCTTGTCTTATAATTTTTGCCTTAGCCTCGTCATCGTAGCTTCCAAAATTATAGGTATCTCCATTACCTAATCGCATTCTAAGCCATCTACCTAATGAAAAAGCTTGTTCATCATCATTATAGTAAATTCCTGGACCTACCATTTTTTTAATAAATTTATTCTTTTCATCAGGGTATTGTAATTCATATAAGTTTTTCATCCCAAAAGGAATTCTTTTAATTCCCCACTTATTTAATTTAGTCTTGCCTTTATACATACCGCTTTCAATAGGATCGTCATCAAACATTATATCGGTAATAGAAGATATTTCTTCTATTATTCTAGCTCCTACAACGGGTTCTTTTACTATTTGAACAAATTCATTTACTGACCATCCTGCAGATACTTCTAATACCCATCTTTCTGATAATAAAGCAGCAAATTGAAGAGACCAATTTTCTTCATCATCGTCTTCATCTGCTGCAGCTAACAACATTGCTGCTATTAAAGACGCAAAATTTAAATAAATAAGATCTAAAGCTGTTTTATATACTCCTCTTTTTTTAGCAGGACTCAAATCTTCCCATGCAGCTGCTATCCCTGTTGTAGAAATATTTCCTGTAAATAAATTTTTAACTCCTGTTCCTAAAAAATTAGCACTAGCTACATATTCTCCTACTTCTTCTTCTTGTGTAATAAAATTAGTTCTTCCTTTTCTAAATTTTCTATCTAATAAATTAAAAATAAATCCCCTATGCATTAAAGGAAATGCTCCTAAAGCTGTTTTAGCTAATTTACCTTTATCAGTTTTACTTAAAGTTCCATCTACATTATGAGTTACATGTTCTATTTTACCTTTTACGCTATTTAATAATTCAGGAGTAACATGTTTTTTAAAGTCTTCTTTAATTATTAATTTTCCGTCAACTTGTTCATAAGCATTCCATAAACTTTGTTTTCTTAAATCACTCCATTGAGAAGAAACTGATTTTTGATGTGCTTTATTATTTTTTACACCTTGTTCTTCAGCAGTTTTAATATAAAAATTAGCTCTAGTAAGAAATTTTCCATTGTAAAGCCTATAATTATCATAAACTGCAACTGTTATTCTAGATTTTAATGCATAATCGCCTGTACTATACAAAAAATACATAGCGTTATTCATATTTGCTTTACGTAAAATTCTTCCTCGCCCTGAATCTTGTATTAAATTCTCTGTTTTTAAAACTTCATTATCAAGCATAATTAGATGCATTTTACTTGTTTGTTTAATATTACCTATTTCTAAAAAAACAGTTGGAATTTCTTTAGAATAAACTAAACGAGCAAAATTCTTACTTTCATTAGTAGTATATAATCCTATTTGATCTTGAATTATAGAATCTCCTGTTGCGGTTAATTGCCCAGTAAGAGCTGTAGGAGCATTGAATCCTAAGTTACCGTTTCTTATATAAGTAGCAAATTTAGTAATCATTTTAGTCCAAGATAATGTATGCTTTCCTGTCATATCTATCTTCCCAAAACTTAGTTTTTTAATAGCTTTATTAAGTAGATTATCTTCTGAAATTTCTATTTCAGTAGACCAATCGTTCATTTCTTTTCCAAAAACAAAAGTTTCTTTTAAAAATTTTATAGTCTCATAATCAGTTGTTCCAACTCCTTTTTCAGGTCTTAAAGTTTTGTTTTTTCCTCTACCTTTTTCATATTCTCTCTTACCTATTGTAGCTTCTATATTAGAAATTTTTCCTGCTGTCATATTCATCTTTCTAAAATTTTCTGACATTTCAGACATCATAATTATATTCCTTCCAATATCAAAAGATAATTTTGAAATATCATCAAGTTTTTTTGTAAAAAATATAGGAACAGCGTTTTTTCTATACTCATTAAGCTCTCCAAATTGAGTATCATCTTCTTCTATTAATATAGCATCTTGTCCAAGTAATTTAATTTTTTCTAAAAAAGAAATATCATTGGCCATAAATCTGTCTAACATACTTTTTAAAATAGAAGGATTCATATACACTAAAGAATCTTTTTGATATTTAAAAGGCAACTTAGCAACAGATTCTTTTTGTGTTTGTATTAATAAATCATAATGACTTTTAAAAACTGGATCTTGTATTAATTTTTTAAAATTATTATTTAAATAGTTATTATTAGGAACAGTAACTTTAGTAGTGACTACTTTATATCCTTTTTCTAAATACTCTGGCAATTGATCTTCACTGACATATTTAGTTTCTCCAAACTTTATTATTTTTGTTTTAATTACTAATTTACCTTCATTATTAATAGTATTTTTAAGAACAGTTTGTTCTTTTTGTATAGAATTATTTTCATAAAAATCTGACCAAGTTTTGTTATATATTTTTTGATCTTCTTTAGACAAGAGTTCTGGAATTATTTTATTATAATCATATTCACCTTCTTCATTTTTTACATTTAATTTTTTAGCTAAATTATTTTTTAAAATTCTAATTTCTGCATAATAATCAGTCATACGGTATTCCTGAATAATATTTTGAGTTAGTTTTCCATTAGAATCTTTTTCTATTAAATCCTCTTGAGTATATTTTGTTAAAAATAAAGTTTGACTATTTAATATATCTCTAGCAGTGTATGCAACAAATCTTTTAATTTCTGCTATTGAATTAAAAATCATTGAATGCACTGATCTAATTATACCACTAGCAGCATTTTTAAGATTACCACTCCAAAGTCTATACGGACTAGTATCAGTAGTAGATGTTTCTCCTATTTCTTTGGGGTTAAAATTTGGGTCTATTGTTTCTCCATTGTAATTTGTATTTAAAGCTGTTAAAGAATTTACAGAGTCTAATTTTTCTAAAACGTTCATACGTTTTTGTGAGTTTGCTATTAAAATTGTAATAGGATTTATCATCTCATTAAATTCTTTTATTTGCGCTTTAGAAAACCCTGCTTCGTAACTTTGTTCTCTAAAATCAGCAAATAGTCCTTCATACATTTTTAAAAATTCTCTAGCATCATAAATAGAATTAGAACTAAGAGATCTATCTACATCAGGATCTAAAACATCATCTAAAATTCTATCTAATATTTGCAGCTCTCCTGTTCCTTCATTATTTGCTGCAGAATTTATAAATTGAGCTACAGCAACATCCCATTCTTTTAAAGCTATATTTCTTTCTAAATCAGAAATTACTTTTTGAAATTTTTCAACTTGTTTCTCACTACCTGGCCGACCTTTGTCAAATTCCTCTAATCGTGTTTGCAGTTTTTTTCTGGCAGTTTCTAAAAAAGCTTCTTTACTTTTAATCTGTTTATTACTAACTGATATATTTTTTGGAACTTTGGGAGTATTTTTTAATTCTTCATCAAGTTGATATTTAATATCTGCTTTAGTATATCCTTTAAATTTTTGAGATTGAGAAATTGTTTCTCCTTTTAAAATGTTTTTTGCTAAAGGTATTAGATCATTTTCTAAATTTTTTCTAGAAGAAGTATTCATTCCAAAAACAGCTTCTACAAATGTTTGAAAAGCTTCTCCAACAAGTTTTAGAAGTTGCCAGAATACATTTTCACTTTCTTGAACGTCTACTTCTATAGGCGTTCCTAATTCAAATTGATTAACTATTTGTATAGCTAATAATTTACCCAAAGCTTCTTTTTGAAAATCTAATTTTTTAGTGTAAACTCCTTCATATTCTTTTAAAACATCTTGATAAATTTCAGTATTCTCTACTTCTTGTAATAAAGTAGCTACATCTTGAACTCCTAAAAAACTGACTGATCCTTTTTGATTATCAAGCATCATTTCTATAGCAAAGTGAGCAACTTCTTCGGCTAATGTATCTGCATTTCTGTTGTCTGCTAATGCAATTAATGAATTAGCAAAATCACTGATTCCTATAGCATTGTTTTGATACCTATTTGGAAACTCTTTAACTACCGACTCTAATGCTCTTATAGAAACACCATTTTGTTTAGCCCATTTTTCTAATTTTAACTCTAATTTATTGTATTTACTACCTTTTCCTATAGGATCTTCTTTTGAAGAAAGTTGACTAAAAGCTCTGTCTGCATATGGAGAAAAATAAGTATCAAAAGTTACTCCTTGGTTATCATATCCTGCGATATAATAATTTCCTTTAGAGCTCAGTCTAACATTCCAATCTACGTCTCCAATTTCTCTAGAAATTTCTTTTAGTTTATTATTAATCCTACCTATATCATATTGCGACAAGTCTTTATTTTGAACCTCTTCATAATATATTTTTCTAGCCTTTTTTTGAGCATTTTTACCAGAGTCTCTTTGATAAAAAATAGTAGCTGCATCTCTTTCTTTTTCTATAGTAACTTCATTCCAGGTATTACCGTGTTCATCAGTAACTTGTTTTACATCATATAACTTATTAAGAATATTAGTAACTCTATTAGTATAAAAAGCTTCAATAGGTTTAAGTTTTTCTAAACCTTGAGTTTTCATTTCTTTCTTTTGAGCTTCTAATTTTTTAATTGCAGTATTATCTTCTATATATTTAATATTAGCTAATATTCCTTTTTTATTAAGATAAGTAGCTCCTTCATTGTAAGATTTTAAATTTCTTTCTAATTCTTGTTTTTCTTTTATATTTTCTTTCCTTTTATTTAAAATATTTTTATTAATTCTCTCAATCTCATCAGCAATAGTTTGATGCCCTTCTACTTTAGCAGCAGTTTCACCACTTGGAAACAACACTTTCTCATACCCTTTTTTAGTACTATCTTGAATAATTGATTTAATAAAGAAATTAACCCAATTATTCTTTTTGTTTAGAAGTTGTAGGAATCGGTTTTCATCAGCTTTACCTCTTAATTTAGAATTTTTATCAAAAGCTTTTATATATTCTTCTTCAGTTATACTAACTGTTTCGGTAGGTGAAGGAGCTCTTCTTCCTGAATAAGGGTAAAACTCTTTTGTATGTTTAAGTCCTCTACCATAATACTCATTCCACTCATAAACGTACCCTTCTAGCTCAAAAGTATCAGTCATATAGTTAGCATCTTGTTCATCAATTGCTTCTTGGACATTTCCTGTCTTATCTAATTTTTTTATTAAATCTTTCTTATCTCTACCTTTCTGAAATAAATCAGATTGTAGTTCTAGTACACGTCTAGTTTTAGTAGTATCATATTTATAAGAAGCTTTAGATACAGCTTCTTCATAAGCTTCCTTAGTAGTATTGTTTCCTTTATGAAAATAGTCTATCCCTCCTTCATATTCAACTTTATTCCAAGATTCACCATCTAGTCTAAAAAATCCTTTTGCATCACCTTTATTAATTTTTTTATCATCACTTCTAAACCAACCAATACCTTGGTCAGTAGAGAATTGAGCATGACCTTTTATACTTGGTGTAATTTCAGGTGTAGCTATTTCATTTTCTGTATAGTTAGTTCCTCCTGGTACTGTTAGGTTAGAGTAGTATTGTGTTGGTTTACTTCCTAAACTATTTAAAACTTCTTCAGCTTCTTTTTTTGTATTATAAACTAAAGGTGTTAATACATTTTGATTTTTATCTTTTATTAAAAATCCACCTAAATCATCTTCTTCTATAAAAGCAGACTTAGTATCAAAATTATCATTATTAAAACCTTCTATTTTATTATTACCTCTTGGTGTTTCTTTAGCAGTATTAACCTCAACAGTATAACTATTTTTAGCAGCAATAGCTACAGTTATATCATCTTTAGTCATTCCTGGTTCTGCAACTTCTCTAAACATTTCTAATTGTGCCGCAGAAACTCCTTTCTTTTGAAGATCATTTAACCATCCTTGTATTTTATCTTTAGAAAAAACATTTCTTTGAAGAGTAGGCAGTATATCTATTATTTTTAAATCAGCAGTTATTCTAGAAGGAGTTATTCCTAGCTCTTCTAGTGTAGGGAATCTTTCTGAAGTATTATTATCCATCCATACTCCTATATCAGCTGCTAAACTAGCAGGGTTTTCTTTACTGTCTTTTAACAGTTTCTTAAATTCTGGATGTGATTTATTTATACAAGACATATTTTTATTTATTTACCAAGACATTCTATATGTTTATTCTGTTTTTCAACAGACCAAGAATCCCATTCTTCTTTTGTTGTTCCTGAAGATTTACCTATAGCATCAGTATATGCAATTTTAACTGCATTAGGGTTGGGTCTTCCTGATTGTGTTCCTGATGCTAATATATTAATTTTTCCTTTTTTAACCTCAGCAGCTGGTTGAGTAGCTTTCCCAGCAGTAAAAACAACAGCTTGTTTTTCTGCCCTGGAAACCGCTACATATTTTAATTGATTTTGAAGTTCTGAATCTTTAAATGAATTAATACTATCTCCAGCTATATAACTATATGTATAAGTACCTCCTTGAGATTTATGTATAGTATGGGCATATCCATATTTCATAGTTGGAGACATTTTAGATTTTCCTTTATAAGAAATTTCTACAGGAGACATAAAAGTATCTTTAAACTCAGTAAGTCTTACCCAAGCTTGTGCAGCAGCTTTTCCTCTAAGTTGCATAGCTTCAAGTCGTAACTTTTCAAAAGTTTCTCCAAGTTTTTCTAACTTTTCTTTTGGAGTAGTTTTACTGATCATAAAAGCATGAATATTTGGAGAATCAGGCTTAAGTAAATTCTTAATAACTAAATCATATCCAGGAACTTCTATACCTGCTTCTTCAATATTTTTAGTAGTTGGAGTATTTTTAATAATTTGATAATCTCCTCCATTATATATAGTAGCTTCTTTTGTTTGATAGTCTACTTTCCAATTAGAGTATCCCATCATTATTTCTCCATCATTGTATTCTTTTTCAGAATCTTTTTTCCACAAACCTTTTCGTATAGTAGTATTTAAAGTATTAACTATTGAGTTAGTACCTCCTAACATTCTTATTAAAAGAGGGTTTGTTTTAAATTCATTAGATTCAAATAATTTTTGAGCATCAGTCATAAAATCTTTGACAGAATCTGTAAATTTAATTCCCTCACCTTCTTTATTAATCTCTGTAATATAACTAAAATCTTTTTTATTAGTTCTTAATTGAGTTGATTCTTTTAATAAAGGATTATCGCCTGTTCTTTCTACTATAGTTAAATCAGCAATATCATCTACTTCAGTAAATGCTTTACTTAAAGTTTTTTGTTTAACAGGTTTTATTTGTCCAGGATCTCCTACAAAAATAACTTGTACTCTAGCTTCTTTACTTAGTTTCATAATATAATCATATAATTGATCATTAACCATAGAAGATTCGTCTATAATTAAAGTAGACCCTGGTACTAATTTAGGCTCATTTACTGGTTTAAATTTAGTATCCTTAGAATCAAATTCGGCTAAGTTCATTTGCGGCTGAAGCCCTAAAAGAGAGTGTAAAGTAAAAACATCTTTTGCGCCTTTTAATTTCATCACAGCATTAGCTCTGTGAGTAGGAGAACTATTCATTATAAGACTATAAGGAGATTTATCTCTTATATCATCTCTTATTTTATCTAAAATTGTAGTTTTACCTGTACCAGCATATCCTCTTAAAGCAAAAGTTTGGTTTCCTTCTTTATATCCACCAAGAATAAAATCAGTAATTTTATCTACAGCATTTTCCTGTTCCTCATTAAGAGTAATGGTTTTACCATCAACTTCCATTTTAACTTCTGGATCAGTTTTAGTTAAAGAATCAGTTTTTACTGAAGAGCTTATAATTTCTTGTATAGAATTTTGACTTTGATTGCCTTCTACTGCAATTTTTCTTATTGGAGATCCTTCCACTCCAATAGCGTCATTTCTATTAAAAGCTAAAAGCACATTAGGTATTCCCAGCTCTTTCATAGGAATATATTCTCCTATTATTTGTTTTTTATTATTTATTCCTAAATGTATACTGTCTCCTACATATTTATAAAGTATAGGGCTTCCTTGTTTATTAAATCTTTTAAGGTATTTTAAAAACTTTGTTCCATTTAATAATTGAATATTTTTTGATTTATTAACATATAATTTACCTTCTTTATCTACACTTATGCTGCCTTTTTCTTCAGAAACTGTTTTAAGTAATCCTTGTCTAGTTCCATAATTTTTAACAAATTGTTCTTCAAATCTTTCTTGATTTGGAAATCCATTGTCTTTTATAGACTGTAGTTCTCTTGCAAGAAAACTATTAAAAGTGTCTCCATTGTTTTCTGGTATAGTTTCTTGATAAGAATCTGACCAAAAATTTACAGGAATTAAATTTGAAAAACTATAAGGACCAAATCCATAACCATTAGAGAAAAAAGAATATTTAACTAGATCTCTAGCAAATTCTAATATAGTTTCATTAGAACTTGTTAGCATTTTTCCCCAAATATCTTCTGAAAGCTCAAATTCTGCGGGTCCCTTTCCAGTAGTATAGTATTCTAATCTATCTACAGGGACGTTTTTATCTTTATTTACTAAAGAAAATTCATTTATAAAATGTGAAAAAGAAGCTCTGTTGTCTACTTCTTCAGAACTTAATTCTTTAGATAATTTAGAATTTGGATTTTTTAAATCTCTTTTTATTTCTCCTAATCTTTTTGGGATATTAGTAATAATTGAAGAATTTTGGCTGTAGTTAAAAAATGGAAAAGTAGTTGCTAAATAATTAATTATATTTATATCAATTAATTTTACTTCTTTTTCTGACAAAACTCCATCATTTTTTATATGATCAGCTATTTCTAATTTTAAATTACCTAAATTAGAAAAAATAAATTCCCCTGTTTTTTCGTCATATTGCCCTATAGTATCATATATTTTTCCTATAATCTTAGTAGGTTTTAATATGCCATAAGTATTAAAAGCAGGAATCATTTTTTGGCTTGTATAATTATCATAATCACTAAATATATTACTCAAACCAACTATCGGACTTCTATCACTATTTTCTAATATTTTTTGTTGTATTTGAAGTGTTACAAAATTAGTAGCATTATTTGATTCTAATCCTCTAGTATCTACTTTAGCCGCCTGAATCCCTTCTCCCAATTCTTCTCCTATATTTTGTACCTTTTCAAATAAATCTAATGCTGCTAATTGTCCTTGTAAATATTCATAAGACAATTCTTTTGAAGATTTTTTTAGATTTTTACTTAGTAGATCTGTAGTTAATTCTATTTTTGAAGGTTTTGAAGAATCAATGCCTTCTACGTTAGCCCGTGCAATAAGTAATTTTTCAGTACTACTGCGTATACTTTTTATATTTTTAGCAATAGAATCTACTCCTTTAGTATCAAAATAATTTTTAGTAAGCTGTAATATAATAGGCTGACTCATCAGATTAAATATAAATTCTTCTTCTACTCCTAATCTTTGCATTAATGCAAAACTATTAGCAGTAAAAGTATTTATATTTAAAAATCCTGCTAAAGGGTCTGACGCATTATCTACAACAGCTGCAACATTAGTTGCAAGTAATCTAGAAATTCTAACATCATTTATTATATCTTCAGATAAACTTTGATATTCTACACCATTTATTTTAATAGAGTCTCTTAGTTTTAAATTAGTATGTAAAGCTTTTGCATGATGAACATTATGATTAGCAAAAATTCCAATAAGATCTGCTCCATCCATATTTCTTCTAAATAATTGTGATTGCGTAGAAGGCAAGCTGCTGTAGAAAAAATCATTATTATTTAAAGATTCTTGCGCTTTTAACAAAGCATTTCCTGTCAACTTTGCTTCTTTAAATTTTCCTGCTTGTTTTAATTGTACTCTGGCACTAGCATGTTTCCAAGAGTCAAAATTACCCCCTTCTAATATAGCAGGAGCAGTATATTCATTTCTTAAAATTGATTGAATAATAGATATTTTTTTATTATCACTGGCTTCTTTTGAATTTAAACTTGTGAAATCAATTTTTTCTCCTAATTTAACTTTTTTATACAGTGCATTGCTTATTAATTGAACTAATTTAGAATCTTCTTCTGAATAATCTATTCTACTTATAGGGTCTATTTTATTGCCTCCTTCTGAATAAAAATCATTGATCCATTCTAAAGCTTGTGGAGTTCCTGCGGCTCGTAAATCTTCTATAGCTTTTTTAGTTTCTTTATCTATTTTTTCTGTATAATTTGCTTGATTTTCTTCGTATTGTTTAATAAGTATATCTTTAGAACCTATATCAAATTGAGAAATAAAATTCATAAAACTAAATTTATCTCTATAAATATCTTCTGCAAAAGAAATTGAATCTGATTTAACTACTTCCCCATTATCTCTAGATAAACTATCTACAAATTTTATTACTTGAGGAATTCCCCTATTATCTACTTTATATGCTTTTTGCATAAAAAATAATTTATCTATATCAAAATCAAGTCCTGTAAGTGTTGTAATTTCTGCGGGCAGAATAATACTTCCTTGACTAGAAGGAGGAAGGAAATCTACTATTCTAATATTAAGCATAGAATATTTATCCTCAGTAGGAACTCTGTTAGCTGTTATTTCTAAAAGCTCTGGAGCATGTTCTCGAATAAAATTTATATCTACATTTCCTTTTTTATCAGTAGGCATAAATTGAGCAGAAGTCCAAGGCATTTTTGCTTCTAAAGTAATTGTCCCTGTTTTTTCGTCTACTTCCATTTTAAGATCTTGAGAAACTCCGTAAGAAGGTGTATTAACTAATTGTCCTCCTTTTATTTTTTGCTTAGTAATTTTATTTCTAAAAATAGAATTTAATAAAGCTTCTGTTTGTTGAGCAATTTTAGGATGAAATAAAGGAAGAACTGTAGGAGAAACTTCTAAAATAGTTCCATCAGTTAAGTTTTTTACAGCAGGAGCAATTGCGTCTAAATAAGATTGAGATACTTCTTTACTTTCAGCTGCTTCTCTTAATAAAGGAAGTAAGGTGTCATAATCTAAAGTTCCTTCTTTCGTCAAAAATCTATTCTCAATTTCACTATATGCCTTTTTTAAATCCTCTACTATTAATTTTTGATATAATGCGTTAACTTGATTTCCTGAATAATTTTTTCCATCTATCTTATAAGTTTTTTCATTAGAAGGATTTAAACCAGCTACTATTAAATTTCTTAACTGAGTAGTAAAATTTGATTTATCGTCTCTAAAGTGAGGAATAGTTTCTTGTTGAAGTCTATAATCAGATTCTTTTAAACTTAATATTTGTATATTTTCTGGTAAAACAAATTTTTCATCTACTTCTTCATATTTTGGAAAAGATACTTTATACTCTCCTTTTTGATTTTTTATAACACTGTTTCCAATACCTCCTAATTTTACTGCAGATTCAAATATAGCGGTATCATATTTTCCTGCTTCTAAATCATTATATATAGCAGCTAATTTAGGGTAAGCTAATTTTCCATCTGCATCTTTTTTAAGAGCAAAAGATTTTGTTAAAACAGTTTCAGAATTTTTAATATATAAAGGAACACGAACTCCATTTACTATATGATCACCTACATAAACAGGTTTTTCTGTATTACCAGGAGGATTCATTATTAAATGATCTTCTATAGTATCATTACCTTTTAACATATTTTCATAAGCAGTGTCGTGAGCATCTGTCCATCTATTTAAATCTTTAAGTATTTTTCTACGTCTTTTAGGATGTATAATAGTTCCTCCATCAGTTATATTATGCATTTTATTTTTCCATTGAAGTCTTAATAATTTTTTATTATTATCTGTTAGATTAGAGTTATTTACAATTGTATTTATATGTTCAGTAGTTTCTTTTGGAGTAGGGGCGAATTCATCTGCTAAAATAACACCGTTATAAAATCCTTCTCCTACAGTATAGGTCCCTGGAGTAGATGATTTTTTAAATCTTTTTTGAAAATCACCGACTAAATCACTAGATTTTAAGAATGCAGGATCTTCCCCAAAAAAAGTAGTTGTTTGAGTATTCATATAAAACTGATTCATTAAATAGTTTTTATACCAATCTGTAGGAGTTAATGTATTTTCAGTATTATCTTTATTAGCTTCTTTTAGAATTCTAGCATCTAAAACATTTTCTTTAAAAATTATATTGCCTTGACTATTAATAGTTTTTATAATTCCTAATTCTTTATAAAACTCTAATTCATTTTTAAAAAATCCTTTATTTTCTATAGTAAAATTAGCTCCTGACCCCTTTTTAATAGTCAGCTCTGGATTAAAATAATCTTCTATTATTTTTTTAACTTCGTCGAAATTAAATTCTTTGGAAGTATCAATTTTTCCATTTAAAAAAGGTAATGATACGAATTTAGTGCCATTTTCTGCATAATTTTTAACTTTTAATAAATTATTATTAGGCTCTTCTAAAAGCAATTGTTTTACTTTTTGTATTCTAAGAGTTTCTCCATAAGCATGTTTTGTTAATTTATCAATTATTTGATCATTACTTAATTTTACACCTTTTATATAAGATATATTAGGAGAATCTGCAGGAATGGGCATCTTATACCAGGCGCCTCCATCTTCTTTAAGAGATTGATTAAAAAACATAGCCATATTAGTTTCTTCTAACTCAATATCACCCATTTTAGAATATGTAACTACTTTATTTTTTCCCTTTTTAGATAGTCCATCTAAAATAGTAACTTCTAAATTATTTGCAAAATCAGAATCTTCTTCTAATAAGTCTTGCACAAAAGGCAAGTTCTTAATAAAAACATCGTTATTTATAGTTGATAAAAACTCTTTTAATTTTTCAGGATCTTTAATTTTTTCTATTTCTTTATTAATCTGTCCTGAATTAATTAAATTATAATTAGTTTTCCCTTCCATATTTATAAAAGCAGCAATAACCTGATTTTCCATAACAGGTTCTAACTTTATTGCTAAAGCTTCTAATAAAGATTTTTGATTTTTTTCGTCTACTTTATTTGTTTCTGTAGAAGTAGGTTCTAATACAAGAAAAGGATTAGTTACTCCTAAAGAATTCTCTTTTAAACTAATTTGAAGCCTTCCGTCTTGATCTCTATATGTGCCATCAATACTAGTAGAGGTAAGTCGTTCTCCTATTTTCTGCAAAATATTTAAAAATTCTTCAAAATTTTTCTGACTTTTGCCGTAAATTCCTTCTAACATTTCTGGAGTAATTTCTAAATGAAATCTTTTTAAATCTTCAGAAAATCCTGTAAATATATTTTTTCTAACTTTTTTAGTTTCTTCACTTCTATTATCTATTCCACTACTTCGTGTTGAAACAGCGTTTTGCATTTTTCCGATTCTTATAAGTAGTCCTCTAGCTTTTTCTTGATTAATATTTTTAGACCAAGCTTTCCCTTGTTGCTTTCTAAATATAGGATTTTCAGGAGTTACAAAATTAGAAATCAGATCTTGTTGAATAATATCTTTTACAGTTTTTCTATTAGAATTAAATACTCTATACTCCCCATTAACAACATAAATAGCTGTAAATTTTGCAGAATTCTTTTGTCCTATAGCTGACCATAAATCAATTCCTAAAGAAGGATCTTTTATAATTTCTTGTAAAATATAATTTGAATAAGGTTTATTAATCTTTTCTAATTTAGCAAGCATAGTTTCCATAGAATAACTATTACTAATTTCTCCAATTAGATTCCCATAAACCTTATTACCATCATAAGTTTGTTGTTTTGCAAAAATATTAGCGTGTTTACCAGCACTTAGAGGAATAGTTTCTAAAAAGATTTTTAAATTTTGACTTAAAGATTCTTTAGGATTTATTTCGATAGAATTTTGCATAGCTACCCTATCATTAGTAGTTTCTCCTTCCTCTACTTTAGTAGATTTTTCAGCGCTAATCTCTCTAGCAGTAGAGACTATATTATATTTTATTTTTAAATTATTTTTTTGAGATAAAAATCTTAAAAACTTTTCTAAAAAATCTGTAGAATTAGTAAACTCTATGCCTTCGACTCCTTTTCTTTTAATTTTATTTATTGTACCATTACTTTTTTTAATTCCTTGATGTCCATTAGTAAAAATATCTATAAGTTGATCATAAGCAGCTGCAACAGGTTTATATGCAGCATTAGTTTTTGCTCTAGCAGATACTTCATTAAAATCTTCAATTACTTTTGTAAGAACTTGTCCTATTAAACGATGTACTCCTATCTCTGAAATAACTTGAGAAGCAGAAGTATTTTTGCTTAATTTTTGTTGTTTTTTATAAGCATCTACTATAGACAACATTTCTCCTCTTAATAATTTAAAAGCAGCTAATTGAGCTAATTTATCCTCATACTGTTTATGGGGAGCAGTTTCTCTAACAGAAGCTTTGCTCATCTGTCGTATAGAAGAATCTAGAACAGTGTTTTTAAATTTAATAGAATTACTATATACTCCTAGATTAATATTCTCAAAAAGATTGTCAATATTTAAGACTCTTGTCTCAGCAAAAAATAATTTCATTATTTTATCTAAACTAGTAAAAAAGCTAGGAATATTTTGCTCTGTTTTTTTACTGTCTTTTGATGTATTTTTAAGAATAGGCATATTAGCCGTAGTAACTTCTCTAAATTTTTCTGCAAGAAATTCTTCTATTTCTATCCATGTAAGATCTCTTCCTAATTTATCTGCCATAGCATCTAATTCAGGATATCTTGTATAGGCTTCATTAAGTAATTTTATTCTTTGCTCTAGTGGAAGAGCTAAATTAAATACAACATGAAATGCTTCGTGAAAAGTAACTCCTGCAGGTGCATTTTTTTGAATTAAAACAGCTGCTTTTGTAAATAGTCCCCAAAGTTCATTTCCATTTTTACGAGCTTCTAGAAGCATTCTATAATCTTCTGCAGAAAGATAATATTGTAATGTTTCAAATTTATCAAAAACTCTAAAACTACCTTTTTTACCAGATTGCTGCTTAAAGGCTTTGCCCATAACCATCTTCATATACTCTGTTTCTTGCTCCTCATTCCATTGTATAGGAGCTTCTGTACCTATAGAAGTATTTGTTGAATAAGATTGAACAGTTATGCTAGGATCATTTGGATCTAAAAAATCTCCTCCTTTACTGGAGCTTCCTAATAATCCTTCACTGCTTGTTATACCAGAATTTTTTTCTTCACTTTCTGGTATTAGCGCATTAAGATCGGTAGCGTCTACTTCTTCTTCTACAGCTTCATCTGCTATTTTTTTTTGATTTTTTTCAGTTAGAGAAATTATGGCAACTTTATCTACTTCTTCTAATTTATCATTAACAATTTCAACAGATTCAATATCTAATATTTGATCTTTATCATTTACTATGTATTTTTTTTCTTGGTATGCTACAATCTCTGCTCGGTCTTCTTGAATAGCTAAATTTGCAAATATTTTTCTAGTAAGTTTAGTTGATTTTGTTTTACCATTAGAATCTGCAAAAACTTGTTTTCCATTTTTATTATAAATTTTAGAACCCTCACGAATAGTATATATCTGTGTAGCTCCTTTTTCATTTTTTATAGAAACGGTAAAGTCTTTTTTGACTTTTTCTGATGTAGATTTTTTAATTGATTGGTTAAAAATCTTTTTACCTGCTAAAGTTTCTTCTTCTTTAGTAGAAGTATTTGTATTTTTTTCACTAGGCTGTTGACTTGTTTTAGCAGTTTCTATAGCAGTGACAGTAGTAGATCCATTGCCGTCTTTTCCAGGAACTAAACTGTCTATTACTTTTGTATTATTTTCAGAAAAAGATTCTAAAACCATATTAGTAGAATGGAAGAAATTTCCTTTATCAGCAAATAAATCAGTTACCAGTACATCATTATTAGAAAGTTCTTTATTATAATCTTTACTGTTTATTTTTTCGTAATGTGTTCTAGCTATTTGTTCTCCAAGAAAATCTTTAATAGACTGACCTTGTTTATTAACATATTTTGAGTTTGAATTTTTTGTAAAAGTATATTCTAATAAATTCTCATCAGTTTTTTGAGCAACTGTTAAAATACCTGTTTTGCTATTAAAGCTAAAAGAAATTCTATAAAATTTTTCTTGTAAATTAATTTTAGCATTTTTTATATCTTCTTTTTTGCTACTTGTTGTTAATGTTTTAATATCTTCATTTATACTACTTACGTATTTAGTATCTTTAATTTTATTACTATAAAGTCTTACTGGATAAGGACCATAAACAGAATCAACTATTAAATAAGGAATCCCTTCTGTTAAATTTTTCACAGTACTTTCTGGAATATTTTTTTGCAAAGTGGCATTACTTTTACCTTTTCCAACTTCTAATTTCCCATTTACTTTAATGACTATTTTAAAATTATCAGGATTATTATAAGTCCCTGAATTAGCGCTTTCTAGAACCTTTATTATATTAGATTTTTCAAAAGACACCTTATTAACCGACGGAGATGAAGAATTTTTTTTAATATTTAAGTTCTTACCTTGTTGGATGCTTCTTAATATTCTTAATTGATAGGGAATCTTAACTTCACTAGATTCATTTTTAATTAAATCTGCGTCAGGAGCTATATTTTCTAATTTTACTTTTCCATCGCGTATTAATTGATCAATTAGTCCATTATTTAAAATAGATTTAAATTGTTCTTCAGTATGAAGTTTTCCGTTATACCAATACTTACAAGCCATTATTTACTTTTTATCAAATTTACGGATTATTATTTACAGTCTCTTTCCTGACCAACAAAGTTCTCTCCATCAATTATTTGATTATTTTTTAATTGTTTTATAATTTCTTGGAAATTATTTTCTATTACTTTTTCTCTAACACTTTGTTCTACTTCTGTTTCTGAATCAATAGTTTGTTTTCTATCTTTATTTAGTTCTTCAACTTGTCTAGTAGCTTCTTCTTTTGACATAGGATTATATGACTCTCCTTCTCCTGGAGGATTCATAGGATCTACAACAGCAAACCCATCTTCTATCTCTTCTACTGTAGCAAGTTGTGCTTTAGGTGTAGTAGTTTCTAGTAATGTTGAATTATAAATATCTATACCTATTACATTAATTTTTTTAACATATGATAATGGGAGTACTACTTCTGAGCCATCTGATTGATCAATAAAAGTATATTCATTTTTTGAATTTGGTTTTAGTCCACCAAAAGCTACTGTATAATTACCTGGAACTGTTAACTCAACTGTAGAATTATTAGTAATATATGCAGGGCTGACTCCAGCTAAATCACTAGGTATTGAAAAATCTTTAGTGTTTTTTACAGCTTTTTCAACAGCTTCTTTAACATTACTATTTATCCATTGGTATCGTCTTTTAAGTATTTCTGCTCTATTAGCTTTAAGATAATTACGTTCTGAGTCTGTTAAAGTTTGTACATATCCAGGGTCTTCAATATTTTGCTTAATGAGTTTCTCCATTATATCATTAGTAGAAGGTACATAAGATTTTATAGGGGAAACTTGATTTTTAAATTTAGCTTTTTTAGCTTCTACTTCTGTTTCTCGTGTAGTAGTTTCTTGTTCTTTTTGACTCCACTCTGCAAAAGTTTGATTAGTTTTTCCTTCATAACGTGCTTTAACAAAATCTTTAATGGATTGCACTTCATTTATAAAATTACCATAATCTCTAGCAAGTATTTCACCTATAGTATCTTGAGCTTTTTTAACAGTATCTTGTTTAAGAGCTTGTTTAATTTTAGCTTCTATTAGTTTATATTCTTGTTCTAAATAATCTTGATATTCTTTATAAGTTTCTGGATATACTAATTCACCTTTTGCATTTACTACTTTTGGATACATAGATTCTATTCCTAAAGCTCTTGCTCTATTAAATTGTTCTTCACTGATTTCATATATTTGAATAGGATCTTTTGGAACAATTCCTTCTTCTGTTAAAGGTAAATCATTTCTAACATGTAGTTTTGTTAAAGGAATTTTATTATTTATATCCCAATCTTTTGCCGTATCTGCAGTAGGAGTATCTTCTTTTTTTGTAGTTTCTGTTTTAGGAGCAACAGTAGCTTCGTATCCTACATAATTATCAATAGTATTACTGGTTGTTTCTTTTATTAAAAATCCTTTATCATTTATAGGAGCCTTATAAAGCTGTTCTCTTAATTCTATAAAACTTGGTATTTGTCTGTCTACTTCTGTTTCACCTTCTGCATTTACTTTAGTTTTAAGGTCTCCCTTAGCATCTTGTGTAGCAGGTAATTGTCCTACAAAAAGATCTTTTCCTCCAGGTATAGAATAATAAATATTAATCCCTATTTGTTGTGCATTATATTTATCCTTATCTCCAAATTCATTTGGAGCAAATTTAAATTTTACAGTTACATTATTGTTTTCTAAAAAATCATTAGTTAACATATTTGCATCATTAATTTTACTCAAATCATATTCTTCTCCTAAACTCTCAGTTATAAGACTGCTATTTTGGCCATTCTTTGTGCCGCCTTTTTGTACTAAGTTTCCGTTAGCATCTATTTGTGCAAAATACTTTCTAATAGGTACTTTTTTACCGTCTTTTCTTTGACGCATTGCAGGCGTTTGAGTTTTTTTATCTATATAAGGTTCTCCATTTATATCTACTTCTTGTAATATCATGTTTTTATCATGGAGTATACTAATTATAAGTTTTTCTCTGACCGCTCCTCCAGTCTCCCATTCTAAATCTTTACTATTTAAAAAGTCATCAAGAAGATTCGTCCATTCTTTTTTAGAGGAGTCTTCAGGAGACGGAGTTATTGTATTTGAATTATTTTCTTCTGGGTTTTCATTTTTTATATTTTTGGAGACAATTTTACCTTTATTATAATTTTTTAGTATATCTAAAAAAGTATCTCTGATTAGCTCTTCAATAGAATTAGCTTTTTCATTTTGTAAAATAGCTTTTTCTATATTTTTTAATGAAGGGATACTGTCCCAGTCCAACAAGCCAGGAGTTTTATTTCCTAATGCATCTTTTATAATTTTAAAAACTCTAGGGTAAGGCTCTAGAAGCTTTACTACTTCTTTTGGAGATAAGTCATAATAAGCGTTAAAAGCATCTGTATATTTTGAAACATCAATATTAGGATCTTTAGACACTAAGAGATTTAAAGTATCTATCAATTCTTTTAAGTCTTCTATTTGTTTTTCTTCTAGATAAGATTTAATCTCTTTTCCTGTTTCATTATTAAGATTATCTAATTCATTAGCTTGCTCTTCTTGTGCATCAATAGTAGCAGTTGACTTTGCATTATCTATTCTTTCTTTTGATTGCTGTTCTATTAATTTAAGAAGGCTTTTGCTATATTCTAATCTTAAATTATTCTTTAATGTTAAAAATCTAGTAGCTCCTTTTTGACTAAATAAAGTTTCATATAAAGAAGCTGTCTTAGCTTTTCTTTGTTTAATTTTAAAAATATCTGTTACTAATTTGTCTATTTTTTTACCATTAAATTTATATGCTTCTGGATTATTTTCTTTTATATCTGCTATAATTAATCTAGTTGCCAAAGCAGCTTTTTGTTTTGCATCACGAAAAGTCATTCTCGTAATGTCTACATCGTTTCCTTTAGAGTCTTTTAAAGTTTTTGTTTCTATTCCTGTAACAAATCTGACATAATTAGCATCATTTAATAAAGAAGAAAATCCTCCATTAGGTAATTCAGCTTTTAATGCATCTGTTAATTGTCCTTCTCTTTTTTCTAAATTTTTAGCAGAAGCATTTAAAAGAGCGAATTGACTTTTTAAGATTTTTCTTTGAGCTTCTTTAACTTCGTATTTTTGTTCCTCTGTTAAATTTATAGGAGTTCCATCTTCAAAAGTTAAATTTTCAACAAAATCTTCTAATGTATCGTCTATATTTTGTTTTCCTAAATATTTATTTAATAAAAATTGATCTGAGCTAACAATTTTGTCTATAAATTTATTATTAAAAAGTTTGTCTACAAACACTCTTTCATCATTAAAAAATGCTTCAGTCTCTTCTATAGAAGCTATAGAATCTTTAGCATTTTCTCTAGCGGTTTCAATAATTTTTGCTTTTTGTTCCGCAGTATATTGGAATTTTTGATCTTTATAAGCATAAGTCTCGTTAAAATCTGATAAAGACATTTCGTCAAGAGCGTCTAAATCTTGGAAAATTGTATCAACAATTTCATTATTATATCTATTTTCTACAAAAGAATGTAAGTTGTTAAACTCTTGATTTTTATATTCAAATATATTTCCTTCTTCTAAAGCTTTGTCTAATTCAGACTGAATAGTCATTCCTTTTAAAGCATTTTCTAAATTATGTTTTAAAACATCATTAGTAGTTATGTTATTATATAAACTAGACTGTGTTTCGGCTTTTTTAATTTTAGAGCTAATTTCACTAAATGCTTCTGCAACACCTCCATACATTTTAGGTCTAGATAATTTTACTGTTTGTTTACCTGTTTTAGCATCTATTCCTATACTAACAGGTAGAGGCATTCCTACTATACCCATGAAAAAACCCATTAACATACTGTCTTCTCCTTCTACAGAGTTATAATATTTTTTAGCAGAAGACCCTATACTTTGTAAAAAGTTTAAAGAAGCTTCTACACTTTTTGGATTAAATTCTGCAGACCAATAATCAGAAAACCCTTCTTCTATTACTCCTTGACTAAATTCTTCTCCTGCTTCAGTAAATCCTTTTACAAGAGCAGGAGTAATGTATCCATAAGCTTTAGTGGCAAAATTTCTACCAGCGGCTCTACTTACCATTTCTCCTCCTACCATCTTAGTGCCTACTAATGGATTTAAACGAGCTAATCTTTTTGCTATAACTCCTTGCCCTATTCTGTAACTTGAATTAAATATTTTAGGAAATTGTAGCATATTACTAACTCCTACTAAAGGAATATTTAGTGCCCAAGCTAATTCTCCAGCATTATCTGCATTATTTTGTATTCTTGTTTTAACTGCTATAGGAAGGTCTTGTTCTATTTGATCTATTATTTCTTGCTCAGATACTAATAAATTGCCGAACTCATCAGAATTCGCTGCTACTAACTCGTTGTATCTTCTTTCTAAACCAGGTTGTTGTCCTGAAGCTATATAATTATAAATAGCTTTATTTTTAGTCTGTGTCTGTGTTCCTCTAGCTATTAATGCAGATTCATAACCTGCTGTTCTTACCATACTAGTACTTAATCCTATACCTTTTCTCCATTTCTCAGTAGCCAGTACTAGTTTCCTCATTTTATCCATATCAGAAAGAGCGTCTAAACCTCTAGTTGTTCTAACAGCTTTAGAAAAATGCCTTGTAAACTGAGCACCTACCCTAGCACTATTTGCTGCTAAAGAAGCTCCTCCTGTAGGAACTGCCAAAGCACCTGCAGCTATTTCAGTAAGAATAGCTCCTGAAACAAAAGCCGCCATAGGGGCAACATCATCTGCTAAAGATTTCATAGGATTATCTGCTAGCCTCGCAAAAAATCCTTTAGGTTTTCCGTTTTCATCTAATTGGTGATAATCATATCCTCCATATACTACCATACGAGAATCTATCCATTGATCATTTTTTTCCCATTGATCAAATAAAGTATTGTCAAATAGTTTAGTACGGTCCCAATTGACAAGAGCACTACCTATACCATAAACTAATGGAATAAGGCTAGTAACTGAATTCAGTGTTTTAGATGCCCATTTACCCATTCCTGTAAAAAAAGCTTCAAAATTACCTTGTGCTTCATCTAAATCATCAACAAACTTTTTTAATTGTGTGTCATAACCATTTTTTCTAAAGCCATAATAATCTTTTATTTGATCACCAAAAGTAATTCCATAAACTTTTTTACCTCCTTTTAGTAATTGTACCATTTTAGAACCATGCTGCCTTATATACTCATCTCTTTCATTAGGATCAGGAATCGCCTTTGCTAGATCAAAAGGAGTATATAAACCTTTTATAGCGTCACTAGTTTCTTTATCATAAGTAAAAGAAGTTCCTTTAATACGGTTAGTTCTTTCGGAAGATAAAGTTGAAGAAGTTAATCCTGATAAAATATCTTCTTGAGGAGTTTCTGGAAGAATAAACTCGTCTGTAGATGTTATTTTAGATTTAGCGGCTTCTTTTATGGGATTTGTATCAGGAGTTTTATCAGGCTCTCCTTCTGGCAAAGCAGTATTTATCCCTTTGAATTCTTTAATATTTAATTCTTTGTCAGCAGATTCGTCAGCCATTTTACCTAATTATATTGTTCATATTATTTATTAATTGCTGTTGATTTTGTTTAGTGTTAAAAATATTTCCATTTTCAAAAGCAATTATAAAAGGAGAATCTACTCCATTAACAGTTTTCATAACAGCATCATTACGTTGCCCTGTTCCAAAAGTCATATCCATTTTTAATAAAGCTATAGGAAGATTTTGTCCACTAGAAAGTGTTACACTAGGCAAATCTGTACTTTGTATTTTATCAGGTATTTTAGGATCATTAGAAGGCGTCCTAATAGATTTAGTTACTTGGGCTAATATTTTATGGTCTTTAGTTGTTTGGTACATTATGTCATACTCAGTATAAGTACCGTCTCCATTATCCTGAGAAAATGCATGTACTTGAGGCTCTGTACTTTCTATTCCTTTTTGAGCGTTTTCGGTAAGTGTTTTTGCCATTCTACTATATTCTAAAGATCTATCTCGATCATTAATTAAGTGAATAGGAGCAAAATTACTTCTTTGTTTTTCAATAATATTTATTGTAGTGTTAGGGTCAGAAGCATTTAATCCTGCAACTACAAACTCTACATAATTATTTTCCATTTCTATTACTGGATCAACACTAGATAATTTATCTACTTCAAGATATAGTGTACTAGGATTATTCTTTTTAAAACTTTCTATTAAATCTTCATCTATTGAAGCAACATCATCCTCCTCTCTTGCGCTACTCCAAGTAGCACCTCCTCTTTTTAAATAATTTTTATAAGCAGTTTCTCCAAAATTATATGCTGCAAATTCTGGTTTTAGTTGATATGCTAATATTAAACGAGGCTGTCCCCCTTCTTCATTAGGAACTCTACCTACAATTGATGGTTTTTCTCCATATAAATTTAAGCTGTAATTTCCTTCTGTTCCTGGGTCTTTATAATCAAATGTTCTAGAATCTTCATTAAAAGAAACTGCAGGAGCTCTAGCTTCGGGAGATGTATTAGCTTCTACTTCTTCTAATATAGTTTTCATAGCTCCATTTGAGAAGTTATCTACATCATCTGAATAAGTTACTTTAGGTATTAATATAAAACCTTCTGAACCAACTGTTTGAGATGTTTTAAACCTATCAAATATTTCATTTAAAACTAATGAATAAAGATCTCTAGATTGTTCTAAATCTTGATAATTAAATTTAGCACCTACTTCACCTTCTTTTGCAGTTAATCTAGCACTCAAATCGTTTAAATCTAATTTTATTGTATGATCATACATACTTTCATTTTGAAGAGCACTTAAAAAATCTTGTGTATTTTCTGTATTATTTTGCCATAATTCATAAATATTTTCTAATTGCTTTTTAATCATTTCAGGTTTTTGATTATGCCTTCTAGCAAATTCTTTTACAAAATCTCCAGAAAAAAGACCTGCTACTCCTGTTGCGACTTCATCAGCACTGTTAATATCTTCTATATTAGATTCTTTATTATTAATAAAAGTTGTAAAAAAGTCATTAGTTATAAAATCTAAATCTTTTAATTGACTTGTTTGTGCTATTATTAATCGTGATTTTGAATTATTCTTAGATACAATTTTAGAAGTTATTTCTCTATATTCAGGAGAATTTAATCCGTAACTTGTTTCTGCATTTTTTAATTCTGAATATAATAAACTAACCTCTTCATCAACTTCTTTTATTTTTTTATCATATTTATCATCAAATTCTTTTATGCTAGCTAAATCTGCTAAATTTTGGTAGTAATGAGGAAGCTCATTGTATTTAAAATATTTTCCAGCTTTAAAGCCAACAAGAGGTTCTCCATTTGCTCTAAGTCTAGCCTGAAGTACTCCAAATCCTTTAGAAGGATCATCATTCATTGTAGCTAAATTATTTTCTAATGTAGTTTCATTAGTTAAAATTAAAGATGCTACATCTTCTGTGCCAACATCTTTATTGGCTTCTTCTACAGCAGTTGAATGAGCCCCTGTTTGTTCACTGGCTACATTAGCTACACTATAATTTATAGGACCTATAGCATCCATTTTAGTCTTAATACCATTATCTACTCCTTTTGTAGAAGAAATCATAGAAAAATCAGTATCTAGATGATCTATTAAATCTGCTGCAGTAATAGAGGCATTATCAAAATATCCTAATTCTTGACTTATGTAAATACTTTCAGCTTTTTTATCATAAGCTTCTGGATTAGTATTTCTATTTTGGTATAATTCTCGGAGATCATCTAATTCATCCTTTGTTTGTGTTATTCCTAATTCAATTTCTTCTTTTATTTCATCAGGAAGATTTTCTGTTGTAAGAGCTGTATTAAGTTCTGCAAGTCTTTTTTGTAAAAAAGTAGCTGTAGGAGTTATTAATGAAGTAGAAAATGCAGAAGGATCTGAACCAGATCCTGCAGCTGCTTTTTTAGCTTGATCATTTTGTACAAAAAATTTCATCTTAGCATCTTCAACCTTCCAATCCATAAATCGAGGATCCTGCATTACATAATTTCTAATTTCTGCAGCAACTTGTTCTCTATTTATACCCTCTTGAGACATTTTTACAAGCCTTTGCGCATCTTCTCCTGATGCACCTAATGCTCCTAAAGTTTCTAAAAAACTATTTTGATTCTCAGCAGCTAATTTAGTTAATTCTAAAACTTTATCTTGGATGTTCTTATTTTGATTAAATTTTTTAGGCTTAGAATCTGCTATATTATGTTGGCCAGTTTCTTTATTATAATTAGTTCCTTGCCATTTTGCTCTTTGATAATAGTCCCAGAGATCTAAATCTTCTTGTGAAAAACTTTCACCTTTTGATTCTAATCTTACTTTATCTAATTCATCATAAGTTTTTTTATGATTATCGTATTTTGATTTTATAAGAGAAAGTTCTTTGTTGTTATTAAACCAAGAATTTAATTCTTGTAGTTTTGCAGCAGCTTCTCTATAATTTCCTGTTTTACTTAAATTAGCAGAAAGTTCTTGTGTTTTTTCATCTAAATCCCCTAATAATTTATTTGCTCGTTCTTTATCAACTGATCCAAAACTATTTATTGCATACTTTGTTTTTTCTATTTCATTTTTAGTTAAATCAAATTTAGCCTGCATTTGAGATAAAGGCTCTGCAAAAGCTTCTAATCCAAGAGGCTTATATTCTGTTTTAAGCGGAGAAGATAATGGAGTAATTGGCATAGTTTAATTTTTTATTTATTTTTTTTAGCCTTTCTTTTTTTTCTATTTTCTTTAATAAGGTCAAGCAATTGTTGTGGGTAGGTTTTATAATCAACTCCTCCTATATTATCTACTCCCATTGAAGCATATTGTTGTGCTAATTTATTTGCTTGATTAGTAGTAGCAATTTCTCCGAATTGAGCAATACCCTCTTGAATAGATTTTCTCTTAGCTTCATCAAGAGACATTTCTAATTGTTTCTTTAGTTTGTTTAGTTTTTGCTTCTCTGCTTTATTAAGCTTTTCTGCTTCAAACTCTAATTTAGCATTAATATTATCTATTTCTTGGATAGCCTGTGATTCTAATCTAGAACCTGTTTGAGCTAATGCTAATAATTGTGAAGGATTATTTCCTACTTTATCTAAACTTCTTCTTACTCCTGCTACATTTCTTTTAATACTATTGATAGACTCAGTAGCATCTAATTTAGGAGCATCTACAGGAATATAATCTGGGTTATAATCTTTTGGCTTAGAAAGTAATCCTGAACCTATATTATATAAAGGACCTGCCATTTTAGAAGCAAATTCTAAAGGAGTTTCTTTGAATGAAATATCTTTCTTGCTATTTGATAAATTAGGATCGATATCGACTTCATTAGGATCAACGTCATTAGCAGTTATATTTACTTTAGAAGGATCGTTAAGAACGGTTTCTTCTTCTGGTATAACTTGTTGTTGTTGTTCTTGTTGTTCTTGATTAGTAGGCATTGATGGCACTTCTAATTCTCCTGATAAAGAATTGGGTCCTCGCATATCAGTTAACATAGATATGTTTTGCATATTTTGCTCATTTAAATTAGGCCCTGTATCTTGTTTCATTTGCTCGATATAAGACATCATTGCATTTTGATTTTCTTGAGTAGCTATATTATTAGGATTAGTCCTAACTGCTTGAGCCTCAATATTTTGTATAGGAGTAGTAAATGCACTAGGTATAGCAGATTTAGGAGAAAAATGTGCACTAAAATTTGCTTTTATTGCGTCTTGTCCTCCGTATTTATTAACCATTTCTGCATCAGCTAATAATTCTTCTAAAGAATTATAAGTAACATCTCTTTCAATAGTAGTACCATCTGGATTAGTTGTGGTTTTCTTTAAAGTTAAAGGACCTCCTGTATTATAAAAACGACCCCCTCCTCTCATAAGATTACCTCCGTATTTAGAGAAGTTCATTTCTGGAATAAGATCGTCTGAAATAGTATCTATTCCTGAATCCATAACATCTCCTGAAGCATTTTCTGCTACGTTCCCTATTTTTCCTGACAATATATTTCCTGCTGCTCCTATAGCTTGTCCTGCTATACCAAATGCTCCTTGACCCTTACTTCTTTCTTGTTCTTTATTCATGGCATTAATATATTCAGCACTATCAGGATCTGCATTAGGATCATTTAAAATAGCTAAATGTTCTGCTTCTTTTTTTTCATATTTATTTTCATATAAACTATCTGCTAGTTGATCTCCTGTACTAAGTGCTAATTTTGCACCTGCACCAGCTGCTCCCATAGCTCCTGATGCTGCTCCCACTCCAGCTTGCAAAGCCATATCTCCATAATCTATTCCCGACCAATCCACTTTACCGTTTTCAGAAGTACGAGCATTTTCTGCTAAAGATCCTGTTGTTCCTGCTAAAGTTCCTAATCCTGCTCCTAATGCTGTACCAATACCAGGCACATTTCCCACAACAGCTGCAGTAGCTCCTAATGCTTTAGAACCTATATCTAACCATTTACCATATTTAGCTGAATCTCCTTGAATTCCGTTCATACGACCTCCGTAAGCATGCATAGCACCTCCACATCCGTAACACATCTTTCCTCCTGAACCCATAGTATTCATAGGCTGCATTAAATTGCCTCCAAATTTAACGTAGGTATTTTTATCTACCCCTTCTATGTACTCTCCTTCCGCATTTTTACGAAATTTAGGTACATTTACTCCACTTTTATTTTCTCTCATAGGAAAATTTCTCATAGGATCTAATCGAGGATGAAGACGAGATTTAATCCAACCAGCAACAGTTCTATTAAGTTTTATTGGTTTTGGTATTTTTCCTTGTTTTATTTCATTATATCTATGTGCTATTCCTTTATCTGAAAGACCAGGAAATCTTTCTGTATCTGTGCTGCTAATTATATTACCTGCTTTTTTTGCAGAAGGAGTCCATTTTAAAGCATTAGATACTTTATTCATCTGTCTTACATCTTTTTTATTCAATACACCTGGATTCGCTTCTGCCCATTCAGCTGGATCATTTGCCCATAATAACGGTTGCTCTGAATTTTTCATAAGTTCCTGTTCTTCAGGAGAATACTGACTCATATCTATATTTGCATAATTGAGAGACATACCTGTATTTGCAATGTCATCTGCACTAGCACCTCCATGAGTTCCCCCTATTACTCCTGCAGTTTGATGATCATAATTTACATCATATTTTTTTAGAGCCCTTCTATGTTTAAAAGGTAATCTTTTATTACTTCCTCTAAAACCTGCTTTTCTATCTTTAAGTTTTATTCGATTACCTTCAGAATCAGTTTTGTCTCTCCAAGCTGCTTTATTATATGAATCATAACCTTCTGTTTCACAACATGCTGTAGATTTTCCTCCGCCTACACAATCACATCCTAAAGGATCTTCTGATGTTTCTATAGTTCCTGTATTCATCATATCTGCATTAGCCATATTCATCATACCTGGATTAGCCCCCATAAAACCACCTGGTGCATATGAACGTGACATATAGCCTCCACTTTTCAAAGAACTTTTTCCATCTCCTAAATATCCTCCTAACTTTTCAGCTTCTGGGGGCCTATCAAATTCATTCCAATCATATATTTCTCGCGGAGAAAAGTCTCTATCTTTCCTAAAATTATGCAATGTGTAATTCTCAGATGGAAGAGATTGCCCTGTTGTCAAATAATGGTTTAAGTTTCTGTATTTGTTATAAGATGGAGATATAACATCGAGATTGCTCGAAGATTTTCTACCTAATTCGTCTTCAAGCATTTCTTCCTTCTTCTGGACATAATTCTCCCACTCTGCAGCTTCTTCTTCATTCATGGGTCTTACAGGATTGTAATTAATATCAGATGGAGTTCCATAATATGAAGGATACAGAAGCCCTCCGTCTCTCATCATACCTTCTTGTTGACCCATAGCCATATCTTGCTGCTGTTGCATCATAGCCATTTCTTCAGGCATTGGCTCGCCTGTGCCTCCAGCTACTACTGCTTGTTGTTTCATCATCTCTTCCATCTCATCCATAGGAGCTCCTTGCACCTGGCCTCCCATAGTTGGATCACCTTGAGAACCTCCTTGAGGTTGTCCTTGTCCCATTAAAGCAGGAAGAGCATTGGGATCTAACGCAGCAATTTCTTGTAACTTTTCTTCTATTCGTGCTTGTTTGAAAGCTTCTTGTGCTTCCATAAGATTCATTAAATCTTTTTCATTAGCAGCCATTTCTATAGCGTCTCCCTCACGTTTAGATTTTTTACGACCTGCCATTTTACTAGCATCTGCAAAAGTTTTACCTACCATCTTAGGACTAAGGTTAAAAGCTTCTGCTAATTCTTTATCTACTTTTAATGAATCAGAATAAATATAATTTTCAGCATCAAATTTAGTTTCTCCCTCTTCTACTAAATTCATTTGCCCTTCAGGATTCATTCCTTGTGGAATACCTCCTAAACCATTTTCTTCATGTCGACCTCCTTCATCAAACTCAGTAAGTTGTTCCATAGGCATAGCTCCTCCAGCTGCATATTTTTTTCCACCATATTTCATGTTAGATAAAATATTATTTTGAACACTTGAGGGCAGTGCTCTAAATCTTGAGTTATTAATTCCTTTTTTCATTCTTTAAAATTTTTATGAAGATACGGTTTTTAATTTTATTTACGCTATACCTTCTTTGTCATCAGTATTATTATTTTCATTTTTAGATATATGGTTAAACATCCATATTATCTCATCATCTCCAAATGCGTCTTGAAGTTCTAGTAAACCTTTTATACTAGTCTTTTTTTGTTTTAACAATTCTTTATAATGTTTGTACTCAAATTCTTCTGTAAATGGATCATATATACCTTTTGATTGAGCAAATTTTCTTATATCGTTTAATCTAGCTCTAGTCTCAGTAGGTTCTCCTACATAATTTGTCCAATCTAATGTTTTTTTCTGTGTTTTTCTAAAAGCATTTATATCATTCTCTTTTAACCAATCATAAAAAGGTTTATTATTCCAATATTTTCTTGTATCTCCTATATATTTAGGTTTACGAGATTCTATATAATCTACATCAGATTGCGGCATAAGTCTAGTAGTGTCTCCCCAACTATAACCAGGCCTATCAGTAGAATGACTTATCTCATGGCCAACTGTTCCTTGTCTAAATCCGCCAGGATAGTTAGGATGATCTATCATAGTAATTTTTCCAGTTCTAGAATTAGAATATCCTAAAGGAGGATTAGGATCATTATTAAAAGAATTATAAGGACTATTTGGTTTAAGAATTTGTATTGGAGGAATAGTTTCTAATTGAGCATCTCTGCTTGTAATTATGTTTTGTGTTTTTTCTTCTACATTTCCTGGACCACCAGAAGCTTCTACAGAACTTTTAACCATCTCTTTATATTTAGGAGAGTTGTAATACTGCTTAAACCATTCTGTAGTATCATAAAAATTTTCATTTGTTTTCTTAACTGCATCCATATCAAAATCAGTAGATATAGATTGTGCTATTTGTTCCCATTCTTTATAAGAAACACATGCATCTAATTCAACAGAAAATATTTTTCCTGGAGGACAAGGTTTTTCTAAAGTTCCTCCAGTTGCATAGGGTCTATTTTTAAAATTTCTTGCTCTTTCTAATAAAACAGATGGAAGTTCATTATATCGAAGATAATTATTAATTAATGATTTTGGAGTTGTAATATTAAGTCTTTGTATAGGAGTATTTTCAAAAGTTTCCATTTCTCTTATTGCAGCGTCTTCAGCAATTTTCTGAAACATTGGGTCAGAACCTTTATACCTCAAAGTAGCAGTTCCTTTATTAGTAGATTTGTTTGGATCTACTTTTCCTACAAAATCATAACGACCTCCCCCAGGATTATCTGTTCTTGTAAGCTTAGTATCATCTGCTGTATAATCACCATACCAAGCATTTCTTTGTCGTTGTTTAAGAGCTATATCGTCTGATATTTCTTTAGTTAAATAAGGTCCTATAGTTTGAGCATGATTACTATTTCCAGGAAGACCATATACAAATATACCATTAGTGTATACAGGACTGCCATCAGAGTTTTTCTTTCTTCTCCAATAACCTGTATCTGTATTTCCTCTTTGAATATTACTAAAATCATTTGGTATCCATTCTTTTTGTTCAAAACCATGTAACACTTGAATATCTCCTGGTTGAGGGAACACACCTTGCTTTTGCATTTCCATACCAAAATGCTTATATCGACTAGCAAAACTTTGATTTCCTGTAACAACAGGAATAGGTCCACCAGGAACTCCTCCTTTAGGAG
>JAAHTH010000524.1_pt1 | contig 36153 bp, 34 predicted proteins | sample 6116091 | NCBI WGS metagenome assembly JAAHTH01 (sample SAMN13939990, study PRJNA603662) | sponge metagenome | isolation source: marine sponge | host: Mycale hentscheli | place: New Zealand | collected 2006
CCGGAGATAAAGCGCCTTCGGAGAACCTTGATGCGTTGGCGTGAGGAGATACTACAGAATCGAAGAACCTGAATTCACCTATAAGAATGGTTGGCTCGACTGGACTTGAACCAGCGACCCCCACCATGTCAAGGTGGTGCTCTACCAACTGAGCTACGAGCCATCAGAGTTGACGGTGCTAGTAGTATCATTTAGCTGAGGACGTTATCAAGGGCAGTTTTTGTTTTAGCACGAACAACTGTCTGAAATCTGCAAGCCATCGTGGGTCGAAAAGCAAAAGATGAAAGACCAGCATACCCAAGCTGACTTGCGCAAATTTCATCATCACTAGAATTCCCAGGTGCATCAAGACCGAGGCAATCCAAAAATACTTCCGAGAAGTATTTGTCCAGACAAACAAAATGGCTAAGGCCTCAATCGCGAGAACAACCCAAGTCAATACAAAGAACAAAAATGGAGCAGCGGCTGCAACTACACTTGTCCAAAAATAAGTGTTTACACCATCTGCAATAATTTTTATGAGTGCAGTACCTTCCAGCCAAGAAGGACTTAAAGCTTTCAAAATTCCTGAATTTGCATAAGAAACGCCAAGGATAATCCAAGCACCTTCGCGTAAATACTTAGGCGGCTCCCAATTCGAGTTTGACTTGATTACCGCAATCCCTGTTCGTTGCGGAATGACGACAAACACTAGTAGCAACCATCCGATATATGAATACTCTGGTGAATTTACGTATGGGTTTAGGTTGAAGAAATAAATGTGAATAACCCAAAGCAGAAATGCAGAAATTTTTTGATATAGACCAAGTCCAAAGATGATAGCGATTGCAATCTGCATACCCAAGACAATTTTTATGGCCAAGGGCTCTCGAAGATGCAAAAAACTAAGTAGAGGATTGTAGACCACACTATCCTGCAATCGAAAGATAAGGCCATCGGGTGAGTATAATTCTATTAGATAAGGGATGAGCAGCAAAGCATAAGTTACTATATAGGCTGCGAGAGCAATTCGAGTGATTCCGAACAGATCCTTCTCTGAAAGCTTAAGAATCACAGCTCACCTCTGTAATTTCAAAGTATTGGCTATTCGGTCGGCCGATTTGCATTTGCACTTTTGCGATCTTTCCACTTAATTTTAGATTTTTCGCAAATGCGCCTGAATTACAAAAAGCCGTTCGCAGATACTGTTGGCGCATTCTGTGAGTTAAATTTAAGCTATAGCGATACATTATTAGATAAGGTATCCAACGGCGATGATGACCACGCTTATCTCGAAATAAATCTGCTCTTCTTGGCTGATGAATTTTTCCATTTTTCTCCACTAGGATTAAATTTACTTGGCTAAAAGCATAGTTCTTCGAAAATTTTTTTGAAAATGGTCTCGGCAGCGGTGAAGAGGCAAAGGAGGAAACAAATTGATCGGCACCATTATTAGGAAGGTAAGCCGTAAACACTCTAAGTACTCCTAGTAACGTCAGGAGGCAGACCAACCAGTGACTGCGAAGTAAATTGGATATCATAGATTCAGTATGCCAGTATGTGCGGCAATTTTCTTTGGCTTTTGTCACTATGCCGAGTGGAAAAGTGCATAGCCGCACACTGAATTTTTTTAGAAGCAATGAGTTTTTTTCGAATTAGCTTTTCGAATGAGCTATCTGAGTTAAAATGTAAGTGTGCCGAAATTACTAATGATGCGTATATTGAAAACTCTAATAATACGTATTGCTTCCGTAGTCCTGCTGTCAGTGGTTTGCGCGTGGATAAATCCTGAGGCAATGGCGGAGACCTATGGGCTACCGGTTTTGAAGAATGGAGAGTGTTACCCAGAGCGGAAATTGCATCATTTTGGCGTTTGCGGCATTCTACGTGGTGAGGTTATTTACGAACTCGACGCCTATCGCTTCGAGCTCGATGGCTTTGATGCGTATAATAGCAGGTTCTATAATGTAAAATTGCCGGAAGCGTCATTGAGGTTCGCTTATTTTCATCAAGTAAGCATTATTTTGTCAGAAATTGTAAATGCGAAAGCCCATAATATCAACTTAAGAGGAGCAATCCTGTGGAATTCAAATTTTTCGAAAACAATCTTTAATCATGCTGACATGAAAGGAGTCAAAATTCGTCGTTCAAACTTTAAAGAAGCTTCTTTCGTAGGTGCTCAGCTGCAATCATCATTTTTTTGGGCAAGTGATTTTTCAAACGCAAGCTTTCGAGGCTCCGATTTAACGGATGCAGTAATTTTAGGTTGTGATTTTAATGGCGCTTTATTTGACGAGGACACCAAATTGCCCTTTGGCGCGGAAACCGCAGAAAAATTGGGAATGATTCGAGTGAATGATTCGAATGATCAAAAGTAAGTGGTGTAATGGAGAAGCTTAGATCTTTTTTCTCAAATAACGCGATTGAGATTGAAAAAGATCGAATGCTGCAGGTTTACGGTGCACTCTTAAGCTCCGTTCATGTCTTGACCTGGGTATTTTGGAATCTCTTCGGCAAGAGCATATTAACTGTATTCTCGGATAAGCTTAAGTACCCGGTCTGTTGGGGATTTTTAGAAAATTGTGCTCAAATTCGACCACTAAATGAGTCAGTTCTGCAATTTTTAAACTATGGTTATCTCGTTGCCGGGCTTGTGGGCGTAATGATTTTTTTGATTCCAGGCCGTACTAAGCTTGCCTATTATTTTTTTCTATTTCTCAATCTCTTTAAGATGTCGCTCTATCTCCAAGACTACCGCTTGATGGGCAACTACCATTATATGCCGTTTATTGTGTCGTTCGTATTCTTGTTTGTGCCCAATAAGCGTCAGTGCATTCAAGTTATAGTTATTGCTTTTTATTTCGGAGCTGGACTCTTAAAAATGAATTATGAATGGATTTCGGGGTCAGCAATGGTTCATGCCCCAATTATTCAAGGAAAGCTATTGGAAGCTGCATGTGCTTATGTGGTGTTGCTTGAATTGGTATTTGTTTGGTTACTCCTGTTTCGGAAAAAGAAATTTTTCTATTTTGCCGCTATTCAAGTTTTTTGCTTTCATGCCTTTTCTTGGACGATAGTTGGGTTCTTCTATCCACTTACTATGGGAGTATTGCTTTCCATTTTTTTTATGGATCGGTATTTTGAGCATTACCCAGATCGACTGCGCAAAAGAGAAAATTTAATTGAAAATGAAGAGGCAATTTATAGCAAGCTCTTGAGGGGAAAATTGGCAAAACCCACCTATGGGTGTTTGACTATCTTTGCTCTTATGCAATTAGCACCTTGGCTTTTTGGGGCGCATTCAAGCATTACTTCTGAAGGAAGGATTTATTCCTTGAATATGTTCGATGCGCAAACCCAGTGTGACACTATGATGATTGCTAGGTATAAAGACTATTCAGCGGAGGCTTGGGAGCGACACGATCGCATGGGCTATGGAGTACGAATCTGGTGTGACCCGTTGGTCCATTATAGCAAGGCGAAGTGGATTTGCGAACAGAATCGAATATTTTCAGATTTTAAAGATATGGATATCTATATGAATTCACGCCGACGATCTGATTCGGAGTATGTTCGAGTGTATGCAGTTCAGAACATTTGTTCGGAAGACCCGGGCTATAACGTGTTCATTCCGAATTCATGGATTGAGGAAGATAAGTTATGAAGCTGGAATATAGTGTTCTTCTTGCGAAGCTTTTAGCAGTCATTGCGGTGATTTTTGTCGCATACCCGAAAATTTTAGATCCAGATTCTATTTTCACTCACGTGAAATATGAACTCCCAGCATTACCGGCTCCAATTTATAGTGACAAGTATATGGCTACTTTGAATGAGGACTTATTGTCCGTTACCTATCAATATAGAGGTGGGGTGGAGCACCTTGGTTACTCGGATAGCAGGAAACTAAGAGTGAAGCTTGAGGAAGATTGGCGAACCGATCTACTAAATGTTGCTGTTCACGGTGCGAGCAAAGCCAGTCCAGCGGTCGATAAAAGTGGGGCCTATATTGGATCAGACTCTTCCTGGTTCTATGCCTATAACCATGATGGCTCGCTGAAGTGGAAACATTATGTGGCCAATTCGGCTGCTGGAATTCATTCAACCGCTGCGCTTGATAAAAAATACGTGTATTTCACGGCCTATAACGGTGTGCTATACAAGTTTGAAAAAAAATCTGGGGCTATGATTTGGACGATTGATTTAGGTGATGCTACTGGGGCGTCACTGGTATTATTGAATGAGCACATTTACACTGCGGTGGAAACCTCAGGTCCACCAAACGGTTATGTGGTGAAAGTTGATCGTCGTACGGGAGAGATTACCTGGCGATCGCCTTGGCTTGGGGAGCAGGCGCACTCTACTCCGACAATCGATGTCGAGCGCGGCCGAATTTACCTTGGGGCTAATAATAAGAAGCTCTTTGCCTTATCTTTAGAGGATGGATCTAAAATTTGGGAAGTTGAGATTGGTGGTGAGATCAAAGGAACGGTTACATTAGTTCGTGACCGAGTTATTTTTGCATCCTGGAATGGCTTGGTGGAGGCTCGCTCTGTGGAAGACGGAACGCAACTTTGGAAATATGATATTGAAGATAGATCTCAAAGTTCGGCCACCTATGTGCCTGGTGAGGATCTAGCTTTGATTGGTGGAAATAGTGGCAGGTTTGTTGCTCTGCATGTCCAAACAGGGGCAGAAAAATGGCGCTACGAGACCGGTTTTAATCGTCTTCGTGCCAGTGCATTAGTTATTCGTAATCAGGATAGGCCAAAACAATGGCTTGCTTGGATGCCTTGTGCGGCCGATTGGCTCTGTGCTTTCAATGCGAGTTCTGGAAAAATTCTTAAAAAATACGAGCTCTCGAGCCATCTGACCGGCGTCCCTGCGGTGTTTGGCGGCGCTCTCTATGTAGCGCTAGATGCGGCTGGTGGCCTGGTTCGCTATAGATAGGCATAAATGGGCCTCTAATCCAGTGCTAATTCAGGTAGATACAATAGTTAATTAAAATAGTTGTATCAAATGGTTTTATGCGTCAGAATTGATTATCGGGGAGCGTTTGGAGGATCAAATGTTTAGGAATCAGTCTGGGTCTATGGTGACCTCTATAACCATGGTTGCGCTAGGATTGGCAGTAGCTGCGGGGGGGTTTTTCTTCACAGACTCCATCTTGCGTACGTCAGTAAAAACTGCAAAAGAGGCAGGAGTGGGGAATATCTCCGAGATTGTCATGTCTCGCGCAGGGCAAGCGGTTGCAAAAAATGTGATTCTTTGCTCTGAACTCTACGACAATAAGTGCGTCATTCGGTCCCCCGAGGTAGCTGCAGAGTACGGTCTCGAGAATGTCCGTCAGGTAAACCAGGATGGCGAGGATGATGCCAACGGAAAAGACTTAATGGTGGAGATGGAGACTTGTATGCAAAATACAAGTGAGGTTGAAGCCGAAGGAGGTAAAGAGCCAGAGGAGTTCGTCTGTGAGAAAAGCGGAGGGTTCAAGGTTAAAGCCAAGGTTCATTTTGCGTTTATAAGTTTGGAGAATTTACGTTCTCAATCACGTATTTCTGGCATGCATGCAACCGAGGATTTGGATCGGCACGCTATTCAAACCAGAGTGTCGATTCCAATAAGGAAAGAGGGAGGAGAGTTCTACAACGTAGAGACTACAGCTGCGCTTCGACGTCCGCGAAGTTTCATTCGATTTGAGATCGTAGGGAAAGGTTGTGGGCGCTCTTGTGATTTAGGCGACGGTCTTCGTGATGGTCCGCCGTGCGCGTCTCGACTACTTCCTAACGAAGTCGCTGGAGGTGGATCTAGAACGGAGGTAACTGTACTCAACGATGGTCCTGGCTGGGTATACAGAGTCAAAGTCTTTCGTGGATTTCGAGTAAGTGACGACTTTCAGGGTCACTCGAAGGCAGATGGGCTATCTGAGGAAGCGATTGAAGTTTATGATAGTGTAACAACAGACAACAACAAAATCGGTATACCTCCAGGCGGGACTGTTAGTTTCGTGGATGGTGGGTTTCCATGCTTTTTTGACGCCGTAACTGTCCGAACAACGGGTACTGAGGCTTCCGTTACCTCGTCTATTACGAGGGGCCCGTTGGACTCTGGTAGTGCAGTGTACTCGTTTGCGAAAGCTGAAGTACTCCAAGCAGACACAGCAAACCTCGATAGAGGTCTCTTTTCCTGTGGAGGTATTTTGGGGATTCCATGCGCTTATGCTCAAGCTCCCCCTACGATTTTAGAGGAAGATGACAGTTTAGAACCAGCTAATCCGCTCGTGGTTTCAGAAGTCGGTGACACAATACCTGCTGCCCGCATTGTTACCACGATTGTAGAAACACCACCACCACCGATGGCAGTGACCCCGACCCCGATCCGCCGCCGGGTACTTCGTAGAGTGCCGCCAAGCTTTAGCAATGATGGCGATGGCGATGGCGACGGAAATTAAGCTACGATGATGCCACAACTGACATGAAGGTCTGACATGGCGTGAAATTTGGGAGTTCTCTATGGGATGTCAGGCTAAGAGGGAAAAGGAAACAGGCGTATTAAGATCGCAACGAGGCGTCTCGTTGGTTCAGGCATTGATTGCAGCCACCCTGGTTTGTGCCGGCGGATTCGGGGTAGTTCGATTTGCTACGATGACTACAGATAGCATGAAGAAAGCAACGGACGTTCCAAAAGTCGTTAAAATTGGAAATATCGGATTGAGTAATGCACGGCAAGTACTGCTCAACGTAATAGAAAGGGAAGGCCCCAACAAGGACAAAAAGATGGCTGGAGTATGTCGCCTCCTATCTACTCCAATGCAGTCAGGTGGTGTGGGCCAAATCGAGATAAGTTTATTCGCTGCAGGAGACGATAAATTTAAAAAGGATTGGGAGCGCGCATTTCCTTCAGAGCAGTGGGAAATGTTTTCTGCACCCTACTGTCGACCGGATGGTTATAAGCGCTGTCTGCGCCCCAATTCAAACGTTGAGGGATTGAAGCCTGAAGAGATCCACCTATTACAGCCAGAAATCTTTATTGAGTTGGTTCCTATTTTCGTTCGTGGGTCATCAGGTGATGGACGAAGTGCGGTTCGCCTGCCAAGAAGATCTGGTGAGACAACTAGGGAAGAGGCAAGTAACATAGCCTTCTTGGTGCTGTCTACGACCAGATACACGGCGAAGAAAGGGCCGGACTCCGCTACTACAAGGCGATTAGATAGGACCACCCGGATGGCGGTGTGGGTTGGTGAAGCGGAGTGTGAGTATGAGTATACACTAGGTGGAACCACTAATACGCTTCTGCTCAATCCATCTGCAATTGGTTCAGGTGTGAAGAGTAAGACAGTATTCTCTGCAGATAGCGGAGAACTTAGCAATAGATTGCTGCGAGTAACCTTTCCGACTTCGGTTCGTATGGAATCTCAAGTAGCTGAAGATGATGGGAAGCGCGTAGGCGTAGGAATTCGCATGGAGTCGTCGATGGCATCTATTAGCTGTAACGAAAATAGATATCGCTGCCCTAATCGCTCTATTACGTCGCGAGAATGGGCGCTAGCTATGGGAGGCGCGGTATTTCGTGTGATTTTCAATCGAGCAAATCCTCATCACTTGACTTCCAGCGTGGATATTGAGCCACGATACACAATTAAAAAGGGTGGAGGAGAAATTTCACCAGCGCCGAACGCAACATACTCAACCGTAAATGGGCCGCTTGTCGATGGCAAAGCCACGATAATAAGTAACTGGCGCACAGTCTCTATGGAAATAAGCAACACACCTCAAGTTTGTAGTGAAATTTGTAAGGAATCGGGTTCATCGCCCTATAACTGGTCGCCAGATATTGTCGAGGGTGACGATTATAATGAGGTCGTTCAAAAGAGTAAGGACAACTCAGACCCCCTTTACTTTGGGCATGTAGAAAATACGATGCCAGATGTGCAGGTGGGTGGCAGCACTCATGTTGAATCAGATACAGATCCCAAGCCCGTAGGTTGTTCTTGTTGCTACAAGAAGCAGTGTGCTATGGTTGGAGTTTCTGTATTCGGTTACTGCCACTTACAACCGCCGGAACCATTAGATTCTCGAGTTCCGGAATGTGAGGGCACCAACGATTCGATCGTTCAAGAGAAACAATTGAGTAACGACCCAATCGCCGGCACTGGGGATTGTGTTTCAGCTAAATTATCGAGCGATTCTCTGGATTTTACTCGACGAGCATGTAGCGGTTCTCTTCGGTCTCTTTGTTATTTCCAAGGAACGTATCGCTTGGCTCAGGATGGACTCACGAAGAGTTACACCCGTTCTGATTTTAATGGGGCATTTCAAGCTTGCTATAACATGGGAGGAGAGCGTTTAAACCGTGTAGAGGCGGATGCCTTCCTCACTGCACAAGGGAATCTCATTGCTGCCGATATGCCACCAGTAGTTGGCGATAACTACGAATTTGTAAATAGCGCGGCGGCTGGTTATTTCATTGCGCCTCAGGACGCGCCAAACCTTAAAATGGTTGCACAGGGAGTCCGCACTATCTTTTTTACTCCTGTTCCTGATACCGGGTTCGGGAGGCAAGGAGGAATCCTTGCGGCCCTTTCTCCAGATGAGCAGTTCTGGGTGAATCTACGAGTGGACTCGACTGGTTTCATGTACGCAGCGCCACCAGAGATACCTACCACCACTAGTGAATTTTCGACAGAATCTGATCAAGACGGAGTTTTTCATTTCAATCGTGACCCAGATCATACGCTTACGACAAGTAGTGCTAGCGCAATGCTGCTTCTGAATACGCGACGCTACTTTGGTGCATTAAATGTGAGTCCAACTCAAGGGTCGTCGCAACGAGTTGTTTGCTTTGATCCACACACCAATGAGGTTAAAGTGCCAGGAAGCGGGACGGCTCAGCTTTCGGATGCTCGGGGGATATGCCAAGGTGCTGATGCGATCTTTATTCCGCCGGTCACTCCGTCCCAATGGACTGCTGCTATGGTGAAATCAGCAGAGATGTCACCTAGGCGCCCATGGCCAGCTCCACCAACTCCACCAACGGGTAATCTTGTTGGGGCTTGGGTTGCTTACGAACGCATGGGTAGCGAGTGGCAGTCCAATGCCTTAATTAAGGTAGGCCAGCCCGATAAAAATTCAAAGGACTTCGGTCGGGAAGTGTATTTTGTAGGATCATATGGTGCCCCCATTACTCTTCCAGAGGCAACAAGCAGCGAGCCTCCCGCGGAGCCAGGCGGGGTCCAAGTCCTTTGTCGCACAGGAGATCGTGAAAACCCGTTTGAACTTAAAGACGGAGGTTCCTGTTCTGGCGAGTATTTCCTAAACTCTTCCAACGAGTCAAAGCTAAAGGCCGATGGCGCCGCTAGTTTGATGGAATCCAGAAACGCTATAATTGCGATCGCAAAGAAGATAGATCCGAGTAATATGTTGGGCGGGACAAGGATTGCCTTAAATAAATATGAGAAGATCCCAAATTGTTCTAGCTCTGATCCAAAGCTAGGCGATGGAGACTATAAAGAAAAAAAGAAAATCATAAAGAAAATAAAAAAGAAATGTATGAAGTTGGGAGTGGAGGTTGATTTGGAGTTGGATTTGGAGGAAGAGTATGAGTGTAAGAAGGAGAACGCCACCGATACAAAACCGAAATGGATATTTGTTAGGACCGTTAGTGAGGAAGACTGTCCATAAGATAAGGAAAGTCTAGAACCATGTTGAAGAACCAAAAAGGTGTGACGATTCTAGAGATGATTATAGCTGGCGCTATGTTTGCTGGAATTGGCTATGTGGCTACTAGCGTGTATACAAACGCTGTGGAAAATGCTGTGCTTTCGCAAAACTCTAAGGTGGTGTCCGGAGTTAGGCGGCAGCTCAATAAACTCGCAACCAAGGTTCTACACTCAATGAGTATTCCACGACTCGACCCACAGCGGACTCTAGTTGGACCATCGGAGGTGCTAATTGCAGGAAATCCACCAGCGACAAGTACAAATTCCCCAGCGATGGTTGCGGCAGCAGACCCAAAGCACGATACTTCTACTTCGCAGCCGCTGAGTTGGAACTTAGCTGATGGTGTGGAGATAGTTCGCGGAACAGTACCTGACTTTGATCTTGCCGGAACGCAAGGCAAATCTACCTCATTTACGATAGAAAATTTTCATCTGAACCGTAAGAACAATGATCCTTTGAAGGCTTCGGAGTTGGAGGGCATTACAAGATCGATCTTTTACTCTCGTTGTATTGACCGCGAATTACCGAAGGAGCTGGAAGACTACACGATTGCTGAAATCATCGATTTGCGTGTGCCTTATTTTTTGCGTGTTAAAGAGACTAGTGCTAGCACTGAGACAGAGCCAGGAATATTTTGTTGTCCTAGGACGGATATACTTAACCAGTCCTGTCCTGACCCTAATGACAACGAGCTAAATGACCCCAATCATCGGTTGCGATTTTGGCCAACTGTCTTTATTTTGCAACCCGACGGTGGTATCGCGACCATTCCCACTAAATCAGAACGCCCAATTGTTTTTGGTGCAGCTATGCAACTTTCTGTCGATGGTAATCCACCAACCCAGATGACCATGGAAATGGTCGTGATGTATAACAAATGCAAAGTATCTCGTGTGGGCTTTGGGGGGCGCGCACCACACAAGTGCGTCGAGCCGATACTTGGAGTTTTGCGCTATGAAAATTTCAACACCGACATTCACTTCACTTACAATCGTAAGACCAAAGATGTATCTAGAGACGTGACCGGTTCTAGCTTCATCCGCATGGGCACCAAAACTGTGCATTAAATCAATTACACTAAACTAATACACTAAACTAGCATTACACTTCACCGTGTAAATCAGGCGCCATTTTTTCGTTAATCGAGGAAAATACTATACAAATATAGTTTGTTGATGTATAATTTAAGAAGACTAGGGCTATAGTTTGGGGGCTTTAAATGTTTAGGAATCAGTCTGGATCTATAGCAATTGCTATTATCTTGGTTACGTTGGGATTGGCCGTAGCTGCGGGTGGTTTTTTTTCGCAAACTCCATATTACGCACAACAGCGAAAACTGTAAAAGAAACAGGAGCAGGAAATATATCTGAGATTCTCATGTCTCGGGCAGCGCAAGCGATTGCAAAGAACGTAGTTCTTTGCTCTGAAGTCTACGAAAATAAATGCATCATCCGGTCTCCTGAGCAAGCGGCAGAATACGGTTTCACGAATATCCGTCAAGTGAATGCCGATGGCGAGTCGAGTGATACCGGGAAAGACCTAATGGTGGAGGCGGAAACTTGTATACAAAATGCAAATGAAGTTGCAGCGAACTCGAGTGAAGAGGAGCCAGAGGAGTTTGTCTGTAACCGGGACGGAGGCCTCACGGTCATGGCCACCATTCACTTTGCGTTCGTAAGCTTGGATACGTTACGTTCCCAATCATTTATTACTGGTCTGCATGCAATCGAAGATTTAGATCGGCACGCTATCCAAACTAAAGTGTCGATTCCTATTTTGAAGGGTCTCAATAAGAATGGAGAAAAAGAATTTTATAAAGTAGAGACTGCGGCCGTGATTCGACGTCCGCGAAGTTTCCTTCGATTTGAAATCTTAACTAGAGGTTGTGAGCGATCTTGTGAATGATGGCCCTGGTTGGGTATACGGAGTAAAAGTTTTTCGCACATTTGAGCCGGATCCAGCCTTTGCCAATCGCGCGAGCACTACAACGATTGAAGCCTATGATAGTCGAGCTGCAGGTAATACAGTCGGCATACCTCCTGGCGAATCCATCACCTTCACGGACACAGGCATTCCGTGCTTTTTTGAATTCGTCACCGTGCGAACAGTAGGTGGTCAGGCTTCTGTTTCCACGGCTGTTACGAGAAGCCCGCTGAGCTCTGGTAGGACAATGTACGCATTTGCTAGAGGGGCAATCATATCAAGCCTGAATAGAAGCCTCTTTTCCTGTGGAGGCATTTTGGGAATTCCATGTGCTTATGCTCAAGCTGGAGCGGAAAATTTAGAACCAGCTAACCCACTTGTTATTACGGAAGCCGGAGGCACAGTACCTGCCAGCCGTATTGTTACCACGATCTGGAGGAAAGACCTGTAGTTCAGCCAGCGCCAGCACGATTTACGGGAGATGGTGGGGAGGCGACGGCAATTAAGCGCCTATTACGATCGCAACGAGGCATCTCATTACTTCAGGCTTTGGTGGCAAGCGCTATCATCGTAGTCGGTGGACTCGAAGCATCTCGATTCGCCACGATGACTACAGATACTATGAAAAAAGTAGCGGACATTCCGGTAGTCGTTAAAATCGGAAGTATCGGATTGAGTAATGCACGGCAAGTGCTACTCAACGTAGCAAACCCGGCAGACAGTGGACGCAAGACGGCTGGAGTGTGCCGTCTTTTTTCTACGCCCATGAGGTCGGGTGGTGTGGGTCGAATCCATATAGATTTATTTTCTGTAGAGGACGATACCTTGGGACCAGATTGGGAGCGCGCCTTTCCTTCCGGCCAGTGGGAAACATTTTCTTCCTCCTACTGCCAGCCGAATGGTTATAAGCGCTGCTTGCGTCCCACTTCGAATGTGGAGGGACTGAGTCTTAAAGAGATCGCTCGATTACAGCCAGAAATTTTTATTGAGTTAGTTCCTGTCCTTGTTCGTAAGTCAGTGGGGGAAGAGCAAAGCGCGATTCGCCTGCCAGCTACCTCCGGTGAGACAATTAAAGAAGATGCAAGTGACGTAGCCTTCTTGGTATTTACCACGACTAGGTATACAGCGAAGAAAAAGGATAATATACGAGTGGATAAGGTCGCCCGGATGGCGGTGTGGGCTGGTGAAGCCGAGTGTATGTATGAGTTTACGCTAGGTGGCACCACTGAGACGATTTTACTCAACCCATCTGCAATCGGCTCAGGTGTGACTGATGAGACATTATTTTCTGCAAGCGAGGGAACATTTTTCGAGCGATTGCTGCGAGTAAGATTTCCGACTTCGGTTCGTGTGGAATCTCAAATCGCTGAAGTTGATGGACGGCGTTTAGGCATATCAATCCGCACGAATGAGTCGATGGCATCTATCGCCTGTAATGAAAATAGATATCGTTGTCCTAGTCGTTCCACAGGAAGAGAATGGGCGCCATCCATGGGAGGCGGGGCGGTGCGTTTAATTTTCAATCGAATGAACCCTCATCATTTAACTTCCAGTGTTGACGTTATTCCACGATACACATTTCGAAATGGTGGAGGAGAAGTTACACCCGCACCAAATGTAACGTACTCAACTATAGCCGGGCCGTTTGCTGAAAGAACTACGATCATAAGTAATTGGCGCACAATCCTAACGGAAGTAAGCAACGCACTTCAAGTTTGTAGTGAGATTTGTAGTGAGTCGGGTTCAGCTCCCTATAACTGGGCGGATGATGGTTCAGGTGGTGTCGATGAAACGAATTCAGAGATTTATTTTGCGCATATACACAACACGATGCCGGACGTGCAGGTAGACGGCAGTACTCATTTTGAAGAGGATACAGATCCCAAACCCGTAGGTTGTTCCTGCTGCTTTATGAAGCAATGTGGTATGCGCGGGGTGAACGTATTTGGTTACTGCCACAAACAACCGCTAGAACCGCTAGACTCTCGCGTTCCGGAGTGTGAGGGCACGAACGATGCGATCGTTCGAAGGAGACAACTAGCCAACAACGCAACCAGTGGCTCCGGGCGTTGTATCGCAGCTCGATTAAATTCGAATGGTTCTCTTACCTTTATTCGACGTGCATGTAGCGATTCTCTTCGGTCTCTTTGTTACTTTCAAGGAACGTACCGTTTGGCCCAGGATGGAATCACGCAGAATTATATCCGTTCTAATTTCGACGGAGCATTTCAATCCTGCTACCAGATGGGAGGAGAACGCTTAAACCGTGTGGGTGTAGATACTCTCCTCACTGGACAAGGGAATTTCAATCCTGCCAATATGCCACCAGTGGTTGGCAGCAACTACGAATTCGTAAATGGTGGGGCAGCCGGTTATTTCATTGCGCCTCAGGATTTGGCAAACGTTCGAATGGTTGCTCGGGGAATCCGTGATGTTCTTTGGCCCGCGAGCGAGCAGTTTTGGGTAAATATGCGGGTAGATTCGGCTGGTTTTAGGTATGCAGCGCCACCAAACATACCTGCCACTACTAGTGAATTTTCAACCGAATCTGATCGAGACGGAATTTTAAATTTCAATCGTGACTCAGTTCATCCGTTTACGACAACTAGTGCTAGCGCAATGATGCTTATGAACACGCGGCGCTACTTTGGTGCATTAAATGTGGGTCCAACTCAGGCTGCAGCGCCACAACGCGTGATCTGCTTTAACCCAAACAACAATGACGTTGAACTCTCAGCGACTACGATGACTCAGTTTACGGGTGCTCGAAGTATTTGCCGAGATGCCAATGCAGTTTTTATCCCACCAGTTACTCCGTCTCAATGGACTTCTGCTATGGTGCGAGCAGAACCGATGTCACCTACACGGCCGTGGCCACTTCCGACAGTAGATCGCCTTGGAGCTTGGGTTGCTTACGAACGCGTGGGTGGCCAGTGGCGCTCCAATGCTTTAATTGAGATGACCAAGTTTGACCCAACTTCAAAAAGTTTTTTTGCAGACAGTAGAGAAGTGTATTTCGTAGGGCCCTATGGCGACGCTCTAGCTGACGTACAATTACCAATGACAAGTTCAACAATTAGTCCGAGCGCTTCTGAGCCGACCCACATTCTTTGCCGCACAGGAAACCCTAAACTTCTGAATTTTCGACAAAGCTTAAACCAGATTTCGATAAGATTTCATTGCTAGGGGATTGCTCATGAGTAAAGTCGGATGTGTCTCGTCGAAGCCCACGCCATACTAAAAGTGCCCCAAGAATAATCGCAGTGATTAGGCCTAAGTAAGGACTCCAGGAAACTCTGAAGTTTCGTAAATTCATACAGACCTATTTTAGCATGCCTGGGGAAAGAAAAAACTTTAAGAATCGGCACATTACTGCCGAACAGCCTGTTGAAACTGAGTTGCCAGTTTTAGCGAAATTTAGCAGGAGTATATAAAAATGCATTGGTGCAGAGGGTTAGTAGTCCTGTCGGTCGTAGGGTTGTTAGTTTCTCCTACGGAAGTATGGTCGTTTTCGAGTAAATCTAAGGAAGACCTCAAGGAAAGTTCCAGAGAGAATCTCAAGGAAGACACCGAACAAGGCGCGAAGGCAGAATCCGAGGGTGCATCTAGCGCTACTGGAAAAGAAGAATGGCTATCTGATTCTAGTGAAGTTCAAGCAGAAGAGGATCATGAGCAGGCTGGTAAGGATTCTGAGTCTGACGATTCCGATGATTCTGACGATTCCGATAGCGAGAGTATTTCTTCTAAGAGTACTTCAGAGTGTAACTGCGACGGAAGCTGTTGTCGGGATCGTGGTTTAGCCTCTGAGAGAGTGCCGACTGAGGCAGATGCAGATAGTGAGACTTTCACAAATGGTATAGCTCCAGACAAAGCGCTCTCGAAATTGAAAATAGGTAACCAACGTTTTGTGCAAGGTAGGCAGCGTAGTCGGCAATCGGGAATGGCTAAGAAGGATAGAATTCGTCTTCTAGCAGGAGAGTCACCACACACTGTGGTGATAACGACAAGCGATTCTCGCGTTTCTCCAGAGCTTCTTTTTGACCAACGACTGGGTGAAATTTATGTGATTCGAGTGCTCGGGCCGGCATTAGGCAAGTCTGTTATCGCGTCCATAGAGTACGCAGTTAAGACCTTAGGCGTGCAGTTTGTATTAGTTCTGGGTAGTGAAAACTCAGCAGGAGTCAAATCCGCATTGATGAACCCGATTGGAGCGACTTCTTTAGGTAGCCCTTACGTTGGATTCTTGCTTCGCGACATTCAACCGCGAGTTTCACAATTCCATAGACGTCCGGCGAGTTCCGGTTATTCCCGCGAAGGGGCTGCGAATGCGCGAGGAATCGTTAAGGATCTGATTCGTAAGAGCACGATCCTTCGCGCTCGTGTGGGTTCTGGGGCATTGCAAATGCACTCGGCGATGTACTATCTAGATTCAGGAGTGGTGGATTTCCACTAGGGTCTACACTATATTGAGTGTATGGCTGCTAAACCTGGAATTGAATTAAGTGAAAACTATGAGCGAGCGCTTCTCTATGGGCTTCGAGCCCACGAAGGGCAATATCGTAAGGGGAATCGAGCCCCTTATTTCTCACATCCAATGGCCGTTTCATCCTATGTGATGGAATATGGTGGCGACGAGGAACAAGCTATCGCGGCACTTCTCCATGACACTATTGAAGATTGCGACGTGAGTGAAACGGAGTTGCAAAAGGAATTCGGTGAGCGTGTTGCCACTTTGGTGCTGGAATGCACCGAGCCTCTTTCTGAGAAAATCACTTCTGAGAAAAGAACTTATACTTGGCAAGAACGTAAGGATGCTTATTTGGCCTTAGCGCGAAATTCCAGTGATGATGCCTTGCTGATTATTCTTTGCGATAAATATCATAATCTGCATTCGCTTTGGCGTGATTTGGAATACCGAGGGGAGGCGGCTTGGGGAATATTTCATAAACCCAAAGATAAGTTTCAATGGTACTACTTTGAGCTAGAAACCGTGTTTAAAAGTCGAGGGTATTTTCACCATAAACGTAGCTCCGGTCTCGTCCAGGCGTTTTCTGACCTACGAGCAATGGTCTTTGCGGAGACCAGCTAGAGGGCTAAGGAGGCGCGAGGGGGCGCGAAGGGGGGGGCAGCACCGCAAGCCCCGGAGAAAGAAGGTCAGAGGCGCCACTGGAGACGCTAGCTAGGGTTCACTATGAGGTAGCCGGTATAGCTAATCCAGCCGAGCAGGAATAAAGCGCCGGCCCAGCGTGGGATTTCTTTCATAAAGTGCATAAGTGGAAACAAAATTAGTGTCACTCCGATCATCACCCAAATATCTATTTGCAGTAGTTCTGGGCTTACACTGAGAGGCTTAATCAAAGCGGCCAAACCCAACACTAAAACAATATTATAAATGTTTGATCCAATCACATTACCGATCACTATTTCATGCACTTTGCGGGTTGCGGCGATTACGGAGGTAACAATTTCAGGGAGCCCAGTTCCAATCGAAATAATAGTCAATCCAATCACGCGTTCAGAAATTCCTAGAAGCCTGGCTCCATTGACAGCCCCCTCAAGGACAAGGTTTCCTCCAACGAATAACAATGCAAAACCACCCAATAGATAGAGATACAGACGGGGAGCGCTGGGTGGAGTAGAAATCTCAGAAATACCCTCTCTAGTATCTGCTTCTCCCTTACGTTGTCTTCGGGCGAGCCAAATCATCAAAGAGGAAAAAGCACACATTGCTAGGATTAAGATAGCGCCCTCAATGCGGTCCACTGTTAAATCACGCATAAAGGCAAGTGCGAGAAAAGAGGCAAACAGTAAAAAGGGCCATTCAATACGAACAACAGAGCCACCCACAGGAATTTTTCGAAAAAAAGCCGTGGCACCAAGGACGACTGCAATATTAACGATATTGGAGCCCACAACGTTGGCAGCTGCTATGTCACTACTATCTTTCGCCGACGCTAGCATGGAAACAATAGCCTCTGGCATAGATGTACCGATGGCCACAATCGTTACGGAAATAATTGCGGGCGAAATCTTGTATTGATGTGCAAGATCAATGGAGCCATCCACTAAAAAATTTCCGCCGTATATAAGCAAAGGAAACCCTATAGCAATAAAAATAATCGCTTCCAGCATAGTTTAAGAATTTATGTGTTTTGCATTCCCGGCGAATTAGAGCCAACGGGAATTCGTTGTTGAATGAACTCATAGGAGACAAACAGTAGAAAAGACCAAATAAGGTCTCCAATTACTGCGGTCTTGAGGAATGGCACAGCGGCTGCAAAACAGGCAATCAGTCCCGCACCATTTATTGGATACAAGCCGGAAGTCATCCATGTTCCGAGGTTTGTCCAAGTCCAAAAGAGAAGAGCGCCACTTAAAGAACAGGCGAGGAAGCGCGGACCCGTAAATGCATGTCGTAGTGTGGAGCCTAAAACACTGACGAGTAATACACCTGAAAAAGTAAAGAAAGACCACCAGCCAAATACGGCTGTCCCGTGAATTTGAGACAACACAACGTCGGTCACTACCATCATTGCAATCAAAGTGATCCAGGAAGTCTTTCGATCTAATTTTGCGCCGGCAAACAGAGCAGCACTCATGACGGGAGAGACGTTTGGAATGTGCGGGAGTATGCGAAAAATTGATGCAACTAGGAGCCAAGCAAGCGCGAGCTTCTCTGATTTCACTGGCTTTGGCATCTCTGGCGTCAGCTTTTCGGGCTTTAGTTTCTCCGACTTCATATGTTCTCCTTGGGGCGTCAGCGTAGCATTTTAGGGGGTCACCCTAACATTATTTTTTCCCGCGGCGAGAACTATGTGGAATTAATTTTCGCCGTTTCTTTTTCATGAGGCTTGCTGCGCTGCTTGCAGCTTTTGTTCCTAAACGTTGTGGCTTTTGTAGATTTTGTGGTTTTTGAAAAATCTGTTGAATAGACTTTTCATCCATGAGTCGGAATTTACCGACTGGAATTCGCTCGAGTTTTAGGTTCCCAATAGCGATTCGTCGGAGTCGGTCCACTTCAAAGCCGATTGCAGCAATGAGGCGGCGGATTTCCTGGTATTTACCTTCTTTGACTTCGACGTAAATCCACTCTTTTGTTTCCAGCTTCTTCCAGCGGCGGACCGAAACCGGGACGACTAGCCCTTCCTCTAAGCGAATACCCTTTCGCAATGCCTGTAATTTTGTATCTGGAATTCTTCCTCGTACTTTCACTGCATAGGTTTTTGTGACCTCGTTTTTTGGGTGAGTCACCTGGTTTGTTAGTTCGCCGTCATTGGTAAGCAGAAGTAGTCCTTCGCTGGCATAGTCCAATCGTCCAACTGGATAAATACGTTCTGGAATTTCTTGGACAAGATCCATAACCGTAGGGCGACCTTGAGGGTCCTCGGTTGTGCTGATGCAGCCACGGGGCTTATTTAGTAAGCAATAGACTAAGCTAAACTTGTCTGGATTTATGGTTTTACCATCTACAGTGATGAGGTCTTTTGCTAGATCCGCTTTTGCTCCAAGTGCGGTGAGGACTGTCCCATTAATTTTTACGCGACCCTCTTTGATAATAGCCTCGGCCTTGCGGCGAGAACTAATTCCCGTCGCCGCTAGGATCTTCTGTAATCTCTGGGGGCCGGCATTCCCGATTGAACGCGCTCGAGATCTCTTTAAGTTCTTCTGCGTCGAGTTCGTTTTCTTCTTCGATTTTTTCGTCGAGTGGCCACTCTCGCTTTTGCTCGTCAATAACTGATCCGAACGAGACAGGCCCAGCAACTTCATCCGCGAGATCTTTGGCCCCTTCGGCTTCTCCGTTTTGTGCGGCATGGAGGTCTTGCGCCTTGCTCCCGTTGCTGTTCGTGAACGCTTCTGTTTCTGTTTGCTCTTCTTGGCCATGGGGACCAGCCTTTTCTTCCGCATGTTTTTGAGATGCGGCGTTTTTTTTAGCTTTTGCTTTTTCATCCAGCTCGTCGAAAAATTTCAACTCCGCTGTTTCCAAATCTGAAAATTCTAGTGGTTTTGAGTCGGCAACGATATCCTGAAGCTCGCCGCGAACTCGATTTTCTTCATCCTCATGCGCGCCCACTTCGTTTTGTGGTAGCATTTCTTCAATATCACGTAGGGCAGGCAGGTCCTTTAGGGTGTCCATGCCAAAAAGTTCGAGGAACTCTCGAGTTGTGCCATAAAGTATCGGGCGTCCGACCGCGTCCGAGCGTCCAACAATACGGACAAGCTTCTTTTCCATTAGGTTGCGTAAGTGGTGACCACATTCTACACCGCGAATGTCTTCAATCTTTTCCCGCGTAACCGGTTGATTAAAGGCAGTGATTGAAAGCACTTCGAGCATTGCCTGTGACATCTTGACCGGAGTGACTTCATTCATTCGGCGGATCATATCTCGGTGCTCAAGCTTTGTGCGGAAAACATATCCATTGGAAATTTCTGCAATCTCAATCCCGTGGCCACTCTCTGCATAGGCTTCCATTAGCTCTGCGATGGCCTGTTTATACGTATCCGCCTCAAGTGTTTCATCGATCAGGTCGCGAAGGCGATTAAGTGTAATCGGCTTATGCTGCAAGAAGAGTATAGCTTCAAGCGCCGACTTCAGGTGGGTTATATGCATATGAATCTCCTGCTTCAAAAAGCGTTTCGAGGGAGTTTAACTCTAAATCTTCACGGGCCACGACATAAATGCTGCCGTAGATAACGTGCTGTAGGACGCGAATTTTTTTCAAACGCCCTAATTCCAAAATTGCTAAGAACGTAGCTACAATTTCCGAGCGCTCGGTGGTCTCTGGAAATAGGTTCGAAAGTTCCACTGCTTCTTGCATCGACAATTTATCTACAATCCAAGTAATAGCTTGTGCTACAGAGACTGTCTCGCGCTGTACGCGGCGAACTGGGCGACGAACTCGCATTAATACTTGCTGTAAAGCGAGGCTGAGCTCGGAAATATTCATTTCCTTTAGGATTTGCTCTTTACGCGCCTTCCCCTCTGGTAGGGGGCGCGTAAAATTATCCCAGCCCATGCGTGGCAACTCTTTGAAGGTCCGAGCCACCTCTTGGTAACGTTGGTGCTCTAAGAGCCGATGCATTAACTGCTCTTCGGTCTCGATTTCTCCTTCGATATTTGCATCTGGATTCTCTTCGTCCTGGGGCAATAAACGGCGGGACTTCAAGAGGATCAACGTGGATGCCATGAGAATGAAGTCGCCTGCAATATCCAGATTAAACTCTCGCATCATTTCCAAGTGACGCAGGTATTGATCTGTAATCTCTTGAATCTTAATATCTCGGATATCAATTTCGTTTTGGCGGGTAAGATAGAGCAATAGGTCCAGTGGACCTTCAAAACTTGCTAATTTTACTCTCAAATCTGCAGCGTTGCTTCTCATCGCAGTGTTATTCCTATATCGTCTACTCTCTAATTCTCTATCGTCGTATTACCCTAATCGCACCATCCCACCATAGTTAACATCGTCGTGCAAACGCTTCCTCAAACGGCGTTTTCAGCCGCCTAAAAGGACAGTTCCAATATTACCCGCTAATTCTGCAAGAAAATAAACAGGTTTTAGAATGAAGCCAATGATGCCTGAGAAAAGCAAAAACAATAAAATAAAAAACCCGTACTGCTGGATGGATTCAAATTTTCGCATATTCTCGTAGGATAGAAAGCTCTCGACCATTTTTGACCCATCAAGTGGCGGAATCGGAATCAGATTAAAAATCGCCAGCACGAAATTGAGGAAGACCAGAGCCTCCAGCATATACTTGAACGGTTCGTAGAGAGCGAAGCTGGTTGGCACATAAAGTTGGTAAGCGGCCCATAGAATGCCAAACAGGAAACCGAGAATAATATTGCTTAGTGGGCCAGCGAAGGCCACCCAGAAGAGACCACGGCGAAAATTAGTAAAATTTTGAGGGTCTATTGGCACGGGGCGGGCCCAACCAAAAATGAATCCACCAAATGCAATGCCGGCAATCGGAAAGATCACTGTCCCAAATATGTCCATATGGACAGCTGGATTGAGGGTTAAGCGGCCACTCCAACCCGCCGTCATATCGCCATAGTGCTTAGCCATCCAGGCATGGGCGTATTCATGCAAAACGAGCGCAATCAGGAGTGCCGGGTACATAATCACAATTTTTTGAATAATTTGGGCAAAATCCATAATGTATGGCGTTATACCCCGGCGCTAAGAGCGGGTCAAACTGAGCTGTCTGCCAACCTCTATCAGTTTCTTGGGTGAAATTTTTGGTGTGCCTCTAGGAGCCGGTCCTCGTCTGCATTGGTATAAATCTGCGTGGTGGCCAAATCCGAGTGTCCTAGGAGCACTTGCAGTAGGCGTAGATTCATACCCCCGTGTAGTAGATGTGTAGCAAACGAGTGTCGCAAGCTATGGGGGCTTAAGGGCTGTTGGATCCCTGCTTTTTTCCCCAGGACTCGAACTCTTCGCCATAGTGCTTGGCGAGTCCACGAGCCAATATCTGGCCAGGGAGCAAAAAACGGGAGCACTAGCCCGGCAGGGTCAAATGTGCTGCGCACCTCAGAGAGATAGCGCTTTATCCAAGTGGCTGCCGAATCGCCAAACGGTACAATGCGTTCCTTCCCCCCTTTGCCATAGGCTCGGAGGGTTTGGGCTTCAAAATCAAAACTCGATGTCTTTAGCTCAAGCAATTCGCTGACTCGAAGGCCGGTGGCATAAAGTAGTTCGAGAATTGCACGATCCTGGACCGAAGAGGCAGAGTCCCCTGAGGCGGTTTCCAGGAGTTTTTCGACTTCTTCTGGGCGTAATGATTTTGGGAGGCTACGTCCAGGTCGAGGGCGATCTATGCGGTCAAGTGGATTTTTTTCCAATGTGTTCAAGCGTCGGTCCAGCTGTAGGTAGCGAAAAAAAGTGCTAAGGCAGGAGAGCTTACGTTGAATACTACGGGGAGAAAGCTTGCGGTCTTGCAGGGATTTTAGAAAACTGTGAATACTCGCTTCGGTGGCTTGGGATGGCCGCGCCAATTTTGTGGCATTCAGAAATTGTTGCAAATCACTACGGTAGGCGGAAATAGTTTGTTCGCTAAGGCCTCGGTCCAGGCGAAGCCACGCAAGGAATCCGGAAATTTCTAGATGCATAATAATAAAAGTATAAGTGGAGTTTTTAGAAAATTAAACACGGTAAAAGCCGACTTTGTCATAGACACTCGCGAGCGTCTTTGTAGCTCGTTCACGGGCCTTTTCCGCTCCGGAACGCATTAATTCGTGAAGGTGGTCCTTGTTAGCGATTAAGTCATGATATTTTTCTTGGACGGGAGCTAGGGTTTCACAAATGAGTTCGCCCAGAGCAACTTTTAGGTGCCCATACATCTTGCCGTCAAATTCAGCTTCAATCGTTGGCATGTCTTTACCGCTGAAGGCGGAATAAAGGGTCATTAAATTCGCAATGCCTTTGTTATTTTCGTCATAACGAATTTCAGATCCAGAGTCAGTCACTGCTGATTTCACCTTTTTCATGATTTTTTTCGGGTCATCGAGAATGGAGACAAAGTTTTTCTCATTTTCATCGGACTTCGACATTTTCTTTTCCGGGTCTTGCAGGGACATAATCCGCGCACCAAGCTTTGGAATAAAGGGGTCTGGCATCGTGAATACGTCTCCAAACTTACCATTGAGATTTTCGACCAAGTCACGAGTTAGTTCGAGGTGCTGTTTTTGGTCTTCGCCGACAGGCACAAGGTTTGCTTGGTAGAGCAAAATATCGGCTGCCATCAAGACTGGATAGGTATAGAGTCCAGCATTGATATTCTTCGCGTGTTGTTGGGATTTATCCTTAAATTGCGTCATGCGGTTAAGCGCACCTGTGGAGGTAAAACAGCTTAAAATCCAAGCAAGCTCCGCATGCTCCTTTACGTGCGACTGCATGAAGAGAATATTCTTCTCGGGATCCAAGCCTAGTGCAATATATTGCGCGTAGAAGCTGAGGCTTCGTTTACGGAGCATTTCTGGATCTTGGTGAACCGTCCAAGCATGCAAATCGGCAACTGCATAGAGGCAATTGTACTTCTCCTGCATTGCGGACCAATTGGCGATGGCGCCAATATAATTGCCTACGGTTAAAACGCCAGTGGGGACGGACGCACTGAGGATAGTTTTCTTTGTCATAGGAAAACTTATAGCGCAAACGCTTGAGAAAATAAAAAAAACCCGGGCTGCTCGCCCGGGGAAAACTAGAATTCTTAGAAATAAGTTAGAGAAGGAGGGAAGGAGGGGACCGGAAACTTATTTCTTCTCGAAGATAGTCTTGGATTAAACTATGTCCACACTCGCTATAACTGTAACTCAACTTTGATTGCTCAACTGTCATTTTGACTTCCACGTTATAGTCCATGCCAAGTTCCATTTTCGAGATTCAGGGTCCAGTTTAATTGAACTCTAAAATTTTTAAATTAAAACTTAATCACTCCTTCATTACGATTATTACCTGCCCATAGTTTTATCCGTCCACGAAGCATGCTCGATCCGCTGAGCTGAACATTCTCAAGTGTCACTGCATTTATACACAAAGTGTTTTCGTTCGTGCTTTTACCTAAATAGTGGAGAATATCGCGAACAGTATTCGGTTTTAGGTATACGCGCCCGTTAAGGTATTGGCCGTCAGATGAGATATATATGCCTAAGGTATCATTGAACTGGTTTTCTCTTCGGTAGTAGGTACCACCGGTGAAAAACCGGTCAGCAACGTAAGCAGTCCCGCTTATATAGGCGAAGCTACGATATCCAACATAGCTGTGTGGAAGTGCAGCAGATGTTGTGATTGGAAATGTAACTGAGCCATCAGCTGCTCGGCTTATGTTATAACAAAAATGTTCTGACAGAAGTCCTGCTCGACCAACCCCATTGTCAACAGGGAAGCCGCTAACCAGAGAGGATGGCGATGACTCTGCCGTCTCGTCGTCCTTTTTTCCACAGCCAGAGGCTAGTGTGCCAACTGCGAGGAGGACTAGAAGGAGTCCTACCCATTTCTTGTATATATTCATTTCACTAACCGTCACTTTCATAACCCACTCTCAAATTTCAATCTTATCGGTTTCAAGCCTACTGCAGGTGTATCTGCAGGTATGATGCCAAAAAAATGTGCCGTGTTAATTTTTATAAACATTTGAAATTATTGATTTTTTATAGATCGGGGTCGAGCCCACTAGATAGTAGGCAGTTAAAAACTGTAAAAAAATTATACAGCTATTAGGGATGTGTAACCATTGAGACACCCTTACTCAATATTATTATTATTATTCCGAAAGTATTAGGTATTTGAGGATACCTTTAGCAATCCCGGAAGCAATGGAGTTTCTTGCTTGAGGGTGTTGGATCAGTTTGCGGTCCTGCGGATGGGAAAGGTAGAGCGCCTCAATAAGTACGCCCGGAGTTTCTGCGTCTAGCAGCACTTGTAGGAGTGCTCTACGAATACCTCTATCTTTTACGGTATACCCGTCATCTCTAATTTCATTCAATATAGATTTTTGCAGGGTCTTAGCTGCTAGTTTGGAGTGATTTAGTGTAGAATCCGTCGCAATACTGCGAAGAAGCAGGGCAAGTTTTGAGTCTTTGTGTTTTGGTTTGCCTATTTTCTTGCGTCTTTGGTGAAGCGTTTCATGGTGCGAGTAAGACTCTTTGCTGGAATTATCCAGATAATAGATTTCAAAGCCTCGCACTGAGCCTGTAGTTTCCGCATTTGCATGCAAGGATACGAATAAATCTGCTTTTGCCTGGCGGGCAATGAAAGCCCTTTGGTCCAGACTGACAAAGCCATCTGATTCTCGCGTAAGCACTATTCGAATGGGGCGCCCCAAGGCTTTGGCAAACGCTTCATTTTCGAGCTCTATCTGCACGCGGCGAGCAAGGTCCAGTACAACCTCTTTTTCGACTAAGCGCTGTTTCCGTGTGGAGTTTGAGGAGCTTTGTGCGGAGTTTTGTGCAGAGCTTTGCATCTGCCAAACTCCTACGGCACCGGTATCACTTCCACCATGTCCTGGGTCTAGAATCACTACATAGGGCGCTACTGCTGTTTTACTGCCTCCTTTCGGGGTAATAGCCGAAACAGCGGGGCTGGTCGTAAATACGACGAACACGACGGATAAAAAAAATGCATTAAGTATCCTTACCGTTTTACCGAGTTGTGCTGTGACGGGTGTGCGTGATTTCATTGCTATCAGTTTAACAAGGGGTATTCGTGGACGCCATTTCTTTACTGATTGTAGAATTTACCGAGGAGTTAATTTTTGTCCAGGTTGGGTTGCTTAGTTTTTTTACGTCGTGCTATTTCCTCATTTATATTTTACCTAAGCGCAGAAAACACAGTCCGGCGTGGGTTTCAGGTGCAGTGGTGAAGAACTATTTGAACGAGATTCGTGACCGTGAAGTAGCTCTTCGCCAAGAACTCTTTGGTGAGGACGATTTAGCTGCTTTAAAAGAACCAGCTGTCCTAAAAGAATTAGAAGCGGTTCGAGTTCAACTGGGCGCTGCTGATTCTCGTATTGCGGAAAAGGATAAAACCATTGCAGAGTTACGGGCTGGCCAAGGCGGCAACGGAGCCGAGGCGCTGGCAAAAGCGCAGGTAGACTGGAACAAGAAGGAGGCTGAGCTAGAGAAAAGGCTAGCTGATGCTCTAGCCAATGCTGGTGCCAGCACTGGTGATGGGGGTAATCCAGAGCTTGAGAGGCAAGTGAGGGAAATGCGTGCTCGGTTAGATGAATACGGAGTAATCGAAGACGACTTGGCTAATCTAAAGAAGTATCAGACTGAAAATAAGAAACTCCGTGAGAGGTTAGAGCTTGGAGGCATCAGTGCTGATGATATTAGTAATCAAGCAGCAAATAGCCGAGCAGCTGCAGCGGCGGAAGAGTCAGCCACGGTGGTCACAGCAACAGAAGAACTAGCTGAAATCTTAGGTGAAGACAGTGAAGACGGTAAAGATGCTATAGATGGTGAGGAAAAGAAAGATAGAAAGTCAGGAGAAGATATTTTGTCTGAGTTCGAAAAAATGTTGGCTTCTTAAAGTTAGGCGTAAATCCTAGAGCTAGGTACAAGTCCTATAATTCCAGTTGAAATTGTTTTGACTTTAACTCGTCGAGTTTGTCTGTAAATGTCTGCAGCGCAATAACGCGCCCGACACGATAGAGGTAAATAGCTTCATCCAGGCCATTAGATTCAATTGTTTCCCAACCGGAGAAGGGTGATTTCTCCACCTGCTGCTCCTTTTGGATGCGTACAACAACCGCACGTTTTTTCGATTTCTTACCTTCACGTATATGTATGAATAAACGATAGCGTGCGCGCCGATAGTAGTCCTCAGGTCCAAATGCCTCAAAGTAGTTTCTTGCGTCTGTATTGCGAATATAGCCAGTTTTAATAGTGCCGAGGCCACGATTTTGGGCGATCTCGCGTATGCCAGCAGTAGAAAGGGACTCTAAAGTGCTGGACCAGGCGGTGGTAAAGTCGGTTATAAAAATGCGGGAATATGCGCGATTTTGCTCTACGAATGGCAGATTACTACATCCACTCGCGCCCAAAATCGCGCAAACCATAATTAGCGGGAGCTTAAGGGAGCGTAAGCTTTTTCCTCGCATGGGATACCTGCCGCAGATTCCTGAGACTCACGGTTGAGTCCCAGCCACTCCCCCCATTATGGCTCATATTTCGGCGAATCGCTACGACCTCCCAATAAAAAGTCTGTGGGTGTGCCATCTCAGGCATTGAAATTCCGCCACCTCTACCTAGATCTGGAAGACGAACTTCCTGGGCAGAACTAGGAACAATGGCTGACCAAATCACCCGCCGTAATTGCGTCTTTTCGCCAGCATTCTTCGCAATGGAGTAGAGGTTAAACACAAAATACTCTGCCTGAGTGGGGGTTGCCCTTGTAGTAGGTACTGCTCCTAACGTAGGAGCTACCGCTATCGCAAATGGAAACACGCGCGCATTTACGTCAGCTTCACCCAAGTGGACAAGTGGAAGAAACTCAGATTCTGTGACTTCAAATTTACTCCCATTCCAAGTAACTGCCGTTAAAGCGGCAGAAAAGTTCAGGTCTTCGATGAGATCTTGCGTGAGCTGCCTTTGTTCCACCGCTGCGTTAAAGACATAGGCGTCACTTTCTAAGCGAGCATTTTCGGGAAATGCTAGCTGCATATGACCGGTAAGGGCAGGATTCTTAGCCGCTTTGATGTCGACTGGAAGCAAAGTTTGCAAAGTTGTATCTGGGTCAAATAGGCTCATGGCGACCAAATCTAGCCCCGACGGGAAGTTTGCAACTTTATTCTCTAACTTCTTTTGAACTAATCTGGTCGATAAGGAAATCGGCATATTTGGATTGCCTTCGACAAATTGCATGTCTGTATATCCAATTCGAGTAAATTCAACTAAGTTCATTATACTCAAATAGTCTTTTTTTTGCGCTAAGTTGACCAACTTTCGCATCGGTAGTGAGCCAGCAGCGCCGAGGAAGCGATTTTGCATTTGAGCATCCAGAGGTATATTGAAATTTGGTTTCGACAAGCGAATCGGAAAAATTCCATAACGTTTGGATTGAGTTGGTAAAACTAAGTTGACAGGCACTTGGACCGTACGCCCAGCCACTGATATTTCCTCCATTCTTGGGGAAATTAGATTGCCTAGATCGAAGCCGACTAATGTCTCTACATTGAATGAAGGAAGGAACAATCCTATTTCTACTCGAGACTTACTGACTCCTTGTGGCCAGCCTGAAAATTTACCAGTCACAGTTCGAATATCGGAAAAGTCGCGGTGGCGATGTATTTGAAGTGAGAATTTATGTTGACCGACATGCGTGGAGTCTATTTTTCCAGAAAAGGTGACATGGGCAAATCCATGTGCCGAGATTGTTACAGAAAGCTCTTGATCAAAGGCAATTTCCGGAATGGAAACGGTGGCAATGCCACTTGCGTTCGTAATCATTTGGTTATCGGCAAAAGGCACTCCTGGTGCGTCTCCAATCTGGATGAGCGCATTTTCCATAGGTCTTGCTTCGTTGTCGATCAAATGAATCTCCATTTCCGCAGCTCGATTTTGGACGAAATCCTTGTGTAGCGAAAACGGCATGATTACCGACGAAAAAGCTGAGCCTGTTGTCAGCAAAAGAAAGAAAAACATGTAAAAAAACATAGTTCGGACAGAATTACCTTTAAAGCTTAACCCCATATTGCCCCCTTGTATTTAGGCTCTTCACGGTTAAGGGAGGAGGCTATCTTGAGCGTCCCTGTACTGTCAAATGTGTTGTCAAGGAATGCTGCCTCGCCTATGATGAGACTCAATGGAAGGCTCAAAATCACAAGAAAATCTGGAATCACAAGACGTTTTGGTAGAGGGGCGGCGCATCTTAAGAATGGAGGCAGATGCGCTGCGCGCTGGAGCGGAGCAGCTCGATAAGAATTTTTGCAAAGCAACATTGGCTTGTATCGATGCGCTTCAATCCGGCTATAAAGTAGTAGTCTCCGGCATCGGCAAGTCGGGGATTGTTGCACAAAAGGTGGCGTCTACACTCACCAGCACAGGTTCAATGGCTATTTTTCTGCATCCTACGGAAGCGCTCCACGGGGATCTTGGTGTGCTTCGCAAGCAGGACGTGTTTTTGTATTTTTCCAATAGTGGTTCCACCGAAGAGCTTTTGCGTCTTCTGCCTACGGTACGAGGAAATTGCTCATCCGTAATCGGAATTGTAGGCAATCGCAGCGGAGTACTAAGTAAGCATTCCGATATTCAAATTTCCGCAAATATCCCTAAAGAAGCTTGTCCTAATAATCTGGCACCGACCTCGTCGTCGACACTACAAATGGCTATTGGAGATGCGTTGGCGATGGCATTATCGACGGCGCTGGGCTTTTCCGCAGATCACTATGCAAAATTTCACCCCGGTGGGGCACTTGGAAAAAAACTGCATTCTTCGGTTTCTGATTTAATGCAGACGCGGGATAAAATTGCTCTACTAAAGCCTGATACGAAATTAGAGTTGGTCGTAATTGCAATGACTGATTATCGACAAAGCGGAGTTTGCATTGTCGATGATTCCGGCGGAGTTTCCAAGCTTTTAGGCGTTATTACGGAACGAGATATTCGCTTAGCATTGCTCAAGCAGGAGCAGTTTTTTGAGCTGACAGCGGCGGATATAATGACGAAGGATCCAATCACTGTTGATCCACGGACGAGAGCATCGGACGCTCTCGAGCTGATTGAGAACCGGGAACACCAGTTGAGTTTCCTTCCTGTGGTTGATGAGGGTGGGGCTTGTATTGGTGTTTTACGAATCCATGACTTGGTGCTGGCTGGTCTAGCCTAACCTAGTTTGGCTTGATCTAAATTTAGGAATTTTCAGCTTTGTTTTTTTCTTCGTCGGTGCTTTTGATGTCTTCGGTGTTTTCGGCTCGCCCCATTTTCGACGTTTCCTCTTTTAACCTTGAAAATTCATCACGCATTTCATTGATTGGATTGGTTACCTCGTCAACACCCATGTCACGTTTTGCATTGTTCAGATTTTCTCGTAGGTCGCGGACTATCTTACCAAATTGACCCATTAAGCCAGAGACGCGCTTTGGACCAAAGATCAGTACAATAATTGCGAGTACGATGATGTGCCCTAAGGAAAGTCCGAACATTCTGCCTCCAATCCGCCATTCATATCAAATTCCCCGAGCTTTGAAAATTCTTTCAAGAAACACTTTGTATCTACCGAGCTGTATAGGGAGCGGAGAAGGGCGAGGGCTATGAGCAAAGCGAGTGATTTTCATGTCTTAGGACTAGATGAGTCAAGCAGTGACTCTCAGGCTACTGACACCCAGGCTGGCGACGACGCCCCGGCGAGCGGGGGTACTCAGGCCAGCAAGGGGGCTCAGGAGGCGAGAGTAGAGCACCGCCACCAAGAGTCTTTTGAAGGCTCAAACTTGGATTTCACAGTGTTAGCTGCGGGAGAAGAGTCGCAAAACGTAGTGCCACATCCGAGCATGCAGGCAAATTCTGCGGGAGGTCGAGCCTCAAAGGCTGCCGCCTTTAAAGAAGATGATTCTCAACTTCTGCACCAAGAGCAAGTGCAGATGTTGCATCAACTAAATTCGCTGATTCTACAGCCCATACCGTTTGAACAGTTAGTAGGTTTTCTTCTTTCGATCGTAACGGCGGCGGTTAAGGGGACTGTTGCTTCAGTTTTGGAACTCGACCAACAACGACAGGAGTTTTTCTTTCGATCATCCATAGGGGGATCGACTGATCGTTTGAGAGATGTCCGAATGCCAGCTTCGGAAGGAATTGCTGGTTATGTCGCTGCCAACAAGGGTGTGGAGTTGATTTCTGATGTGAACGAAGACGAGCGGCACATGGCAGCAATTTCGCATCTTGCGGGTAAAGAGCTAAGTAACTGCGTTGCGGCTGCTATAGTTATCAATGGAAGTTTGTTCGGAGTTCTCGAAATTTTCAATAAAGCGGACGGTTCTCCATTTACATTTGACGATAAAGCTACGGTTGAAATAGCTTTACCGGTAGTAACTAAAATTTTAGAGGTTCGTTTCTTTGCAGCGAAGGTCTCACGGTAGATGCCATCAACGGACAAAAGGGTTACGCTGAAATCTCTACTAAAGGGTTTAGTAAAGCACAAAGCCTCGGATTTGCACCTGAAGGTAGGCCGCCCTCCTATTTACCGAATCAATGGAGCTCTTGTGCCTGCTAAGCTGCCCCGTATGTCGAGTGAACAGGTCAAAGGCCTTGCTTATGGAATGATGAGTTCTAAAATGCAGGTTCAACTCGAAAAGGAAATGCAAATAGATTTTGCTTATACAGTACAAGGGCTTTATCGATTCCGTGCAAATGTTTTTATTCAACGTGGAACGCTATCGGTTATAATTCGAGTCGTGCCTTTAGGGGTGCCATCTATTAATAAACTAATGTTGCCTCCAGTAGTAAAAGAACTTTTTATGCAGGATTGTGGGTTAATATTAGTAACCGGCGCAACAGGTTCGGGTAAGTCCACTACACTCGCCGCAGCCGTAGAATATGTTAATCAAAATCGTCGTTGCCATGTTGTGACGATTGAAGACCCGATAGAGTTTATGTTTCAGGATAAACTCTCTTCAGTGTCACAAAGAGAGATCGGTACAGACGCCTTAGAATATAAATCCGCATTAAGAGCAGCTCTTCGCCAAGACCCAGATGTGATCATGATCGGTGAAATGCGAGATCACGAAACTATTCGAGCTGCGATTTCTGCGTCAGAAACCGGCCATTTGGTGATAAGTACGTTGCATACGAGAAACGCGGCGAAATCCCTAGACAGGATTATTGACTCCTTTTCTGGCGATTCTAAGAATCAGGTGCGCCTACAATTAGCGACAACATTATTAGCAGTGGTCTCCCAAAAATTAATTCCGAATTCTGATGGCGACAGTCTGGTCTGTGCTTGTGAAATCCTCATTAAGTCCCCAAGTATCGAGAGGCTCATTATTGAGAATAAAGTTAATGAGATTGAGGAGATAATTGAGGCTTCCGGTGCTTACTACAAAATGCAGAGCATGAACCAATCCATTGCAGGTTTAGTGAGGCGTGGGATTATACTGAAAGAAGAGGCGATAAATTATTCAGACAAACCGGAAGATCTGCGCTTGAAGATGAGTGGACTATTGGGTGGTGGTCAGCGCGGTGTGGATGCGGAAAGACTCATTAAACAAACGGAAATGTCCGAGGCTGGTGCCGAAGGTAAAGCAGGCGAAGAGCATCAACAAGATGATACAGATACTGCACTCGAGCTTGACATTAATACAGGTGTTTACCGTAAGCGAAGAGTCTAAATAAAGCGGGGTAAATTAGGCACACACTGTTGATATAGTGTATCATATATAAATATCGGCTATTAAGTGGACGAAGATGGGAGGAGTAGAATGACTGGTATGATTTTGGCTCTTATTGCAGTAGTCACTTTATTCGCAGTCTTCTACCTTCTACTAACGCAAGTCGCTTCCCACTGGGTTGTCCGGCGCTACGGAGGGTGGAAATTGCCACGCAGAGGGCGCTGGTTAAACATATACAAGGTGTTGGAACGCTTGAGTCGGCGGGCACAGGTTCCCTGCCCGCGAATCTATTTGGTGGAGGATTATTCACCCAACGCGTTTGCTATTACGGGTGTGGGAGAGCGTCATTGTTCCATTGTTCTGACCGATGGTCTTTTACAAATCTTAAATAAGGAGGAGTTGGAGGGTGTGCTCTGCTTGGGGCTTGCACAGTTAAAGCTGCGAAGCTTCCGAACTTCGCCACTGATTTCAGTTTTCTTTTTGCCTTGGGCGTACACATTTCGGAAGCTACCGCTTGGGGTGGGGTTGTTGCTGGAGTCTACAGTGGTCGGTTGGTTGCGATATTTGGTCAGGCCAGAGCGAATGTATTGTGTGGACGAGTTTGCTGCACAGATTTTACAAAAGCCTTGCGTTTTGGCTTCCGCAATTCGAAAAATGTCGAGCTTAAGTCGACGGGTTCCTCTATCGGAGCAGAATATTGCCTTGGATCATTTATTCCTCGTTTCAACTTTAAAGGACAATCTTTTTTCTAAGGAAATTACACACCCTAGTCCAGAGTTGAGGATTCAGCGTCTCCTGAGCGCATCTCTGGCTTGCTAGGCATCGTATAATTGGGGTACTACTGAGACCATGGGAATCGATTTTTCGACATTTGTTATGTCTATTGCATCGGCGGCTATGATGGGGCTGGGGCTCGCGCCGCGCCCAGATACTGGAAAGCAAGAGCTGGATGTCGAAATGGCAAGGCAGAATATTGACCTGCTTGCGCTCCTCGAAGAGAAGACGAGGAATAACCTCAGCGAGGACGAATCTAAACTTCTTACACGCTTAATCACTGAGTGCCGCACGAAGTTTGTGGAAGTCATTAAATAGCGTTTGTAGAATTTGTAGCATGTATATGTTTCTTTGTATTTCCTCCTTTACAAATCAATTTTTGCGCCCATCTTTTGAATAGGTTGGTTTAAAAAGCTGGATGGCCAGCACAAAGCTGTGTTTCATGTGTCTTGAGGAGGAGTAATGCAAGGTCACGGATATAATGTGCCACCGAACATGCGACAGCAGGAGCAAGATCCACTTAAGCTCTACACAAAAAACTTAACAGCTCTAGCCGAAGAGCGAAAACTTGATCCAGTGATTGGTCGAGACGAAGAGATCCGTCGAATTATGCAGGTGTTGTCGCGAAGAACTAAGAACAATCCCGTGCTGATCGGTGAACCCGGTGTGGGTAAAACAGCAATCGCGGAGGGTTTGGCCTTACGAATTGCCACCGGCGATGTGCCCGAAGGGCTGAAAGGGCAGCGATTGCTGGCGCTTGACATGGGAGCCTTGGTTGCGGGCGCGAAGCTTCGTGGTGAATTTGAAGAACGCATAAAAGGTGTGTTGTCAAAAATTGAAGAGTTACAAGAAAAGGAAGGTGTAGTCCTTTTCATCGATGAACTCCACACTTTGGTCGGCGCAGGTGCGGCTGAAGGAGCAATGGATGCTTCGAATATGTTGAAGCCCGCGCTTGCCCGAGGTCAGTTACGATGTATCGGCGCGACCACCTTGAACGAATTTCGTAAATACATTGAGAAAGATACTGCATTGGAGCGACGTTTCCAGCAAGTGTACGTGTCTGAGCCAAACGTGGAAGATTCAGTCTCCATCCTGCGAGGGTTGAAAGAAAAGTATGAAGTGCACCACGGTGTCACGATCAAGGATTCTGCGATTGTAGCCGCGGCTACCTTATCGAACCGTTATATTAGTGATCGCTTTTTGCCGGATAAGGCGATCGATCTGATGGATGAGGCGGCTTCAAAAATACGACTCGAGATCGACTCCATGCCAGAAGAGATTGATCAGATTGAGCGAAAGAAATTGCAATTAGAGATTGAAAAGCAGGCCTTAAAAAAAGAAAAAGATGTGGCTTCCAAAGAACGACTTAAAAATTTGGAGTCAGATCTCTCCGAGTTAACGCAGAAGAGTAATAACCTTAAGTCCGTTTGGGAAAAAGAAAAAGCGAAGATTGTAGAAATTAAGACGACTAAAGAGCGAATCGAACAATTACGAACCGAGGCTGAATTAGCTCAATCTGAAGGTAATTTAGAGAAGGCCGCTGAAATTCGCTACAGTCGATTGGTTGAGCTAGAGAAAGAGTTTAACAAAAAGTCCGCCGCTCTTTCTGAAACCGGCGCGGGCCTGATTCGTCAAGAGGTAGACGAAGATGATATCGCTCAGATCGTGTCTCGCTGGACAGGTATACCAGTTGCCAAGATGTTAGAAGGCGAACAAGAAAAGCTTCTTAAGATGGAAGAGCGTTTGCATAGGCGAGTAGTGGGGCAGGACCAAGCCTTGACCTTGGTTTCAGATGCTATTCGACGTAGCCGTACTGGCTTGCAAGGTAAGAATCGACCGATCGGTTCCTTTATCTTCCTTGGACCGACAGGTGTTGGTAAAACAGAAACTGCGAAGGCTTTGGCTGAATACTTATTTGATGATGAGAACGCCATGGTTCGGATCGATATGAGTGAGTATATGGAAAAGCATGCGGTGTCTCGTTTGATTGGCACGCCTCCAGGGTATGTTGGTTATGAAGAAGGTGGACAGCTCACCGAGTCTATTCGCCGTCGTCCATATTCGATTCTGCTCCTTGATGAATTTGAGAAGGCCCACCCAGAGGTGCAGAATACATTCCTGCAGATTTTAGATGATGGCCGCCTTACGGATGGACAAGGTCGTAAGGTTGACTTCACCAATACAGTGATCATTCTAACCTCCAACCTAGGCGCGGAAGCCTATAAGGATGCGGTCGTTGACGTCAGTAAACGTAATGATCATGTAATGGGCGCTCTGCGGAATTTTGTAAAGCCGGAGTTTCTCAATCGGGTAGACAATGTAGTGATTTTTGATTCCCTCAACCGTGATCAAATCTCTGAGATCGTCAAGATACGGCTGAGTGAGCTTCGTGCACTTGCCAATGAGCGTGGTATCTCTCTCAAAATTGATGACCCGGTGATCGAATTTATCGCTGAAGCTGGCTGGGACCCTGAATATGGGGCTCGTCCAATCCGTCGAGCCATTCAAAAGGAGATACAAAACCCACTAGCCAAAGCTCTCCTCGCCGGTAATTTGGGGTCGAGCACTGAGTTCGGGGCGCGTCTTTCCGACGACAAAACTGCAATTGTCTTCGAGCCGATGGCTGCTGCCACTAAGCCCTAACTAATCGGAGTAAAAAAATCAGAGAAGATGGCCGATGTAGCGTATTAGTAAAAGTTGCAAATCGCGTTGCTAGATTTGGTTTAATTAGCACTTGCCGATTTTGCTGGGCTGCTTTATTTTCACGGAGGATTCCGGAAGACTAATCAAATGGGGCGTCGGCAAGTGGTAAGCCAACGGATTTTGATTCCGTCATTCGTAGGTTCGAATCCTACCGCCCCAGCCACTATTCCACACTTCCGGTTTTTCGGTTCTTCTCACTTCATGGTGGGTCAGGACATAAAATATTTTAAGTACAGGC
>JAAHTH010000525.1_pt1 | contig 36124 bp, 35 predicted proteins | sample 6116091 | NCBI WGS metagenome assembly JAAHTH01 (sample SAMN13939990, study PRJNA603662) | sponge metagenome | isolation source: marine sponge | host: Mycale hentscheli | place: New Zealand | collected 2006
CCAGGGAACCGTCTCCCTGATCTCGGAAACCGGATGGTGCCCATGTCTTGGCCTTCATGCGACGGTCGGTCTGGATCGATCGACCGAAATCGACGTTGTCCATGTAGGTGCCGTCCTTGCGACGACGAATGAATCGTAGGTTGCCCCAACGATCGCGAGCGAGTCTTCGTGGGTTGCCGTAGAATGGTCGTGAGCCCTCTGGGTTGTAGCCCATGGGCGCATCAAAAGGGTGGCTCTGCTCACCCTCCGCACGCTTGACGCCCTTTGGCAATCGCTTGCCGGACTTTCGGTATGTGGCTGCGGTCATGGAGTATGCTACTGCCACAGCCTGGTTAAGGGCGGCTTTGCGGTTAGCTGGCTTGCTACGGCCTACCATACCAGTGCGATCGAACTCGTGCATGAGTGAACGGATTTTATTAGAAACGGCAGCGTCGTGGGTTTGCCGATAGGTCTTCTCCTGCTTGGGCTTCTTCTTAGCCTTGGCTTTGGGTGCTTCAAAAGTGACAGGATCATAACCAGAAGGAGTAGCAGATTCGCTGAGTGGATCGTAGGTTAAGGCATCGTAATCTGGTGATGATTCCTCGGCACGGGCAGCCACGTTCTGGTGTCCGGAGTAGTTGAGGCTGGCATGATCAAAGTCGCCGTGGATGGCGGAGGACTCGGTCAGCTCCTTGGCGGTGAAACCACCCAGAGCATCATCGGAACCGCCACCGAACTTGAACAGGGATCCCTTGCCAGCGTATGGGGACTCAAACTCGGCATCCATCTTCTTGCCCTCGTTGGCGAGGGTGGTGACGACGATCTTGGATCCGTCGTGGCTGACGGATCGGATGGCAGTTCCGCCACCGACACCGACGATTCGCCAGGCGATTCCGGTGTCCTCGCCTTTGGGAGTTCCCGAGGCGTATCGACGCAGTGTCTTGACGACTTGGGTGGCATCTTGGGTATCCTTGCCGGACTTGACACGGATACTGCCATTATCGATGGCCTGGATACCGTAGGTGGATGAACCCACACGTAGGTAGACGGGATCATTGGGTGAGCCCTTGAGTAGGGCTTCAATTAGCTCCTCAATTCTGAATAGAGGTTTGGACATGTGTTTTGATTGCTTGCCCGACTACCTAAATGCTCACCCATAGAGAGCAGAAGGGCTGGCTACAGTTTCGTCGTCAACGATCCTGGGTTCAATGACTCTGCCGGTGGATGAGCGCATACGTTCAACAACGGTGAGTGAATTATCAAAGTCTGACCACTTGAGTCTCCAACCTTCGGTGGAATACCCATTGCTCTCCAACCCTGCCATGTATGAGGACTGGATGAGTTCTTGGAGGTATGCTCCTGTGAATCCCTCAGTGCGCTGCGCCAAACGACGAACGATCTCTTTGGGATTGTCTACACCGATCGGAAGACCATTGATGTAGCGTCGCAAGATCTCTTTGCGATTGTCACCATCTGGATAATCAATGTCAAGACGCATATCAAAACGACCCGGACGATCCGTTAATGCCCAATCAAGTTTCTGAGGGTAATTGGTAGTGGCCAATGTGACGACACCATCGTTAGGAACCACGCCAGATAGGCAATTGAGGAACTCACCGAGTGATGGTGTGTCAAACTCCATACGATCTGCCCCACCGAGAGTATCAATGTCTTCGAATACCACCAGAGTAGGCGACAGACGGCGAGCCAATTTGTAGATGTCATCGATGGCTCCTACCCGAGTAATGTGATCCCTGGTGACGTAGATGACAGTGCAGTCTAATTGCGAGATAACGACACGGCAGGTTAGCGTCTTGCCGGTTCCTGGTGGTCCTACAAGCAAGACACCACGAGAGGAACGTAGTGATGATGACTGGAATGCTTCTAAGTTAGTGAGGAAACCAATGATGTTTCGTTGGATCAAGGAACGCTTGCCCTCGCCAATAACGACCGAATCCCAATTGGTATCTTGCAGATCCAGGCATTGGAAGTCTCCGTCAAAACGAGAGTTCTTGAGGAGGCCATGGCGATCAAAATGGTATTCAATCTCAGTCCAAAGGCGGGCAAAGTCAGTGCGCTGATGGCAATAGTGGAAACGAACCTCGACATCCCACTTATCATAGGGATAAAATGAGACAGCCAGACGTTCATCCGACTCGGAATCCTCTAAGAACATGATTAGCCGGTGTGGAACCCTAAGGTTGGCATCACCAAAATCTTCGTGCAAATAGACAGGCGTGCTACGCGTGCCACCATGTCCAGAAAAGCTGTCAATCTTGACGATGGTGTAGCGATCCTCAAGAACCTTCATCATAGAGTCTGCCCACATAAGGTAGGAACGGTTGTTGAAATCCCTCTGTTTTGATTCAATGCTTTCACCCTCAGCAGGCGAAATCCAATCGCTGATTTGCTTGAACATGGGGTCATGAAGTTGAACGGATCCTGTGATGTGTTGGTATGCCGAAAGTAGGCTGTGGCCATCAATCCTAACCTCTCCAAGGCTGGGTATGTTGGCTATGACGTCGGGGGATTCGCTCATAAATACTGATTGAAGCAACCACCCATATCAAGGGAGATGTTCAAACCCATATTTGCCGACCATCATCAAAGTCGACTTGGTTAGCATTGGGGTCATTGCCCATAAGGAAGCGGGAACGACCGATACCACCCGAAGCAGTTCTTAACCATGACCAGTAATCATCGTCGATACCTACTGGTGTGTCTGCGGGAGGGCGGGGGTGTTGCGACCCAATAACAGAGCGAACCTGAGTAGAAAATCGATCGAATGCTGAATCACGATCGGGAGCGTCCGGATCGGTTGAGTCAAAGGATGCTGATGTCTGGAGGCCGCCATTGATAGTTTGATTGTCGCCAAGACGGTGGAAACCACCGACGGCATCAATCTGGTGGAATTGGAATGTAGGGGAGTCGGATAGTGGTGAACCAAGCATGCGAATCCAACACTCGGTATCCTCAGCCATCTGCAATGTCTGGTCGAAGCCATTAACGGCCTCAAACCGATCGCGACGGACGACGACTTGGCTGGTCATGGGTGGATGACCCATGATAAACCAATAACCGTGTCCAAGATCCTGGCGCAAACGATCGTGATCAAAATGCGATGCAATATGTTCCGACTTTCGTGTCCACCCTTTGGCTGATGTTAATTCAATCTCGACCTTGGAAGCCGTCCATGCCACTACTGTGTCAGGATGTGCTTTATCAAGATCTTCGGATACCCACGATAGGTTCTCGGGGAACCACCAGTCGTCACCATCGAGGAAGGCGATCCATGGACTATTACCGAGTGCAATGCCCTGATTGCGGGCACCGGATACACCTGGGTAGAGGTCAAAGTCTTGTTGAACAGCTTGGAAACGATAATCGTTCTCAACGAAGGCGTTGATGATCTTGGAAAGGTCGTCGGCTTTTTCCCATTCGGGAGGTGTGCCGTCTACGATCCAACAAGTCCAGTCTTTATGAGCCTGGTTTTGGACCGAAGCAAGACATTCTTCAACAAGATCGGGTTCGACGCGGTAAATCGGAACGATGACATCGTAGTGTGGCATGACTCAACAAGTGAGTCGCACCTACCTAAGCGTGTCGCCGTAGATCGCCGGGATCGTCAACGCTCCTGGGGAGCAATGATTGACCTTACTGAGCGCCCAAAAGGCTTCGCTTATACCAGTCAACGTTTCCAGGGTTGATCGAGATTCCCATTTCAAGGAGTTTGTTCGCGATCAATGCGTCTGGGCCGTCGTAGAGTGTGTATTTGACAAAGCACTGAAGTTGTCCAGCAGTGATTGTTCCAGCACTGTATGCGAAACCGGATGCGTTGTAGTAGGTAGCGAGAACATCCCAAACCTGTCCTGGAAGCACGTAGACGTCAGGGTAAAGGTTGAAGGAAGGCTGGAAGTCGATGCTTCGAGGGTAGGGTGAAGCAGTTCCAGGGATTCCGTCGTTAGGAATGTTGTCTGGGTCAAGGAAGTAATCAGTGGTGTTGATTCGAACCTGGACGAAGGATCGTCCACCAGCAAGACCAACAGCCTGTGTTAGACCGCGGTATGTTGGTTCAGCCTGGTTGCCTGCCTTCATGAAAGCAGTTGGGCTGATCGAAATGTCTTCGATAACCACGAACTCAGTAGCTGTGGTTTCAGCAGGTTTGGTGATGTTGTTTCCAAATCCGCCAACGAAGATTGAAAGTCGTTGTCCGTCTTGGTTTGCGCCAGAGGCTGCAATTGCGCTGCCTCCGCCATCTGTTCGTGAAGCGTCCCATTCGTAAATCTGTGATCTCATTGCCATATTATTCATCTCCATGTGTGTTGTCTGTTCACCGAGTAGGTGTTCAGGCTTGCCCTCCAGCAGCAGCCATAGCAGCGGCTTGGGCAGCCTTTTGTTGCTGCTCGATGAGACTTCGCTTATACCAGTCGACGTTGTTTGGGTTGATTGTCACACCAAGCTCAAGAAGCTTGTTTGCGATCAATGCGTCTGGTCCGTCGTAAAGGGTGTATTTGACAAAGCAGGCAACCACAGTGGTTGATCCGCTGTCATCCGCCTTTGCGGTGTAAAGGATCTGGTAGACTTGACCTGGAAGGACGTAAACGTCTGGGTAAAGGTCGAAAGACTTCAGAAGGTTGTCAGTTCCAGCAACAGTGGAAGCGCCACCACGAGGGTATGGGCTTGCCAATCCAGGGATACCGTCTTGGTTGGTAACGTCTGGGTTCTGGAAGTAGTCCGTGGTGTTGATTCGAATCTGGACAGCGCCGGATCGGTAAGGAGTGGCTGCGATGTCTTCAATGACTACGAATTGCGTAGCTGTAGTTTCGGCAGGCTTGGTAATGTTGTTTCCGTAGCCACCAGTGAAAACGTCGATTTCGCGGTTCGTAGGAATCGCGACAGGAACGTCAGTTGTTGATCGTCGGAGACTGGAGTTACCGCCAGTTGCCAGGTTAGTCCATTCGTATACTTGGGATCTCATTGCCATTGTAAATCATCTCTTGCTTTGTCAGCAATATCCAGTGGATTTTTCGACTACTTAAACCCCCACGATGGTGGGTTGCTTATGTGCGTATATTATGATTGGAAACACTCTCACCAAGTCCGGCGAGGTTAGCACGATCTTTAGAAATCTTCATCTCAAGCTCCGAGATCCTGGGAGTTTCCGAGCGATCGGAATGAAAATCTACGAAACAAGGTCGGGGTTGTAGGACGAGTTGGTGATCGCAGGTTCCAAGACGAGCGTCGATCCAAACAATAAGTCGACGTAGTGGAACAAATATGGGCGAAGTAATTCTGCCTACGGCGAGCCGTAATCCATTCATAGAAAACACCTGGGCGGGGTTTTACTCTCAAAGAGCGGCTTCAACGGGGCGTGCAGCCACATCGACGACTTTAGCACCAATGCCAGCGACATCGGAAACGACTGGGATACCGAATCCTCGAACCTTAGCAAGTATAACACCTGCACCGATTACCATAGGAATCCAACCGATCCATTGGCGGACGGCTAAAGGACCGAGTTGTCGATCAAGTAGACTGACTGCGCCTGGGGCATAGAATGAAGCGCCAATAAGGGCGAGGCTTCCACCGACGACGTATGGGTTTAGAATTGTTCTGGTTAGAGTTCCGAGCATGTTATTCACTTTCCTGTTTTGATACCTAAAGGCTCCTTCACTGACCGATCACGTGACCCATGCCCTCTGACGCCGAAACATGGCGACTTAGGAAACCAGTGGAGATGGATTCTGCACCGAACCAGGCGTTGACACCGTGTCCGGAGTTGCCGGCGGTGCTCATGGTGTGGCTGGGCATGACGTAAGTGCTCAACACATCGTGCATGCTACCTACTTCGGGTGTGGGGGATGAGGGGGTCTGTTCGATCGTAACCTCATTCTCTGCATACCAGACTGGGGGTTGGTAGCTAGGAGTGGTTGGGTGGACAGATTCCACGAATGGGTTGGCCTTAGCAAAAGGATCTGCGGATCGGATACCCATGATGTTGGCCTTGTGGGAGTGTGCACCAGTTTCTGTGTGTGGGATGATAGCGTTGGTGCTATCAGCAACCTCGGCTCCAAAGTTTTGGGTAACACCGTGTCCAAGGGCAGGTTGTTCCATGATTGAATCAATAGGATCTGCGGGGGGAACGCGGTTGACCATATCAGTATTCATAGATTCGAAAGACCAATCAGAGGTAACGTTGGAAGCAGAGTTGTCCATATCATAAACAAGTCCTCCCATTTCCATGTTGGCCTGCATGTTGACATCCTCAGCATTGCGGATGTCTGAGTATGAGTGAGTAGCGGTCTGCTGACCGATGACCGATCCGTATCCCTGTTGTGGGAGGATGGCTGGGTCGACACTCTCAGATCCGAAAGCGGATGCTGGAGCGAGTAGTTTGCCCAAGGAACCAAGGAATGGGACAGTAAATCCAGTAGTGGATTCTACAGCGTTGGCTGCATAGCCGAGAACCTGGATGGCACCAGCGGTGAACATAAGTCCTCCAGCCATAGTGTAGGTTTCAGACATAGGTCCCATAGTGGTCTTAGACTTGTTGAAGACATAAGCACCGACACCAAGTAGTGTTCCGGTTCGGATTACGTTGCCCGCAGGAATCTTGTAGAATGGGATTAGTGTCATGCCGACACCAAGTAGTGAAGCAACAGCAACACCGCCTGCAGCATAGATCAAACCAGGTTGGGTAACATCATCGACATAGTCGCCAGCGGTCTCTTGAACATTCAGCATGATATAACACTCACCTTACGACTACCTAAACCCTCACACACTCCGGGAGTTTCGAAGAGCACTTCTGGTGCCCACCTTAGTAGGTGGTGCCACGTGCAATCCGACGGGATCTCCGAGAGGTGTTCGAAGCGTGCCGATCTGAGCGTTGGAAAGTGGTTTTGGAACGAGGGTATCGCCCATGAATGTGTCATTGCGTTGGATTCCGACACCATTAGTTAATGGAGCCATCCTCAATTCCATAGGTCCGTTGCCGAATCCTTCGGCAGAAAATGGGCTTGCACCAGCCATCTCAATACTGTCATCAGAAGGATCGGTATCAAGTGAGTAGCCACCTTGCACCACATTAACGGTGCCAGCTTGTAGTTGAGCCATGACTGCAGACGCGATTTGCGATCGGACGGCGGCAGGGATTGGTAGGGAAGGATCTTCAAGAGTAGTTAGGAAACGTTGGGCTGACCTGGTTCCATCTCGGGAGATCACTGGAACTTCGGATACGGCATCCTTCTTTCCAGAGAGTCGTGCCCAGAATCCAGCCTTCTCGGTTTGGAGTCGGTAGAGTGTCCATGATTCACCGGAGTGATCCAGGCGGTATCCGTCAAACGCTTCTGAGAACGGTGATGCAGACGGGGGGCTCTTGGTGACCCTGGGGGCGGTGTATGATTTACCGGGTCGTGCTTCGGGGTTGGGAGCCATGACAGCCACAGGAGTTCCAAGAATTGCTTCAGCTGCATTAGCAGATTCTGTGTAGGCATTTAGCTGATAGGTTCCACCGAAATCGGAAAGAACGCCGTGCATGGCTCCTTCCATAGGGGAACGCTTCAAAGTATTCTGGATGGCGAGATCGAGATCCATACTAACACCTGTGCGACTCCGCTACTTGAACGTCCCTCACCAGATGTGATTACTCTGGTATGTAGAAACTGGGAGGAAACGACTTGAGGTAGTCGTTTCTGCCTCACGAACGACGCCACTCTTAACGAGGAACGAGAACTCGGTGGATCGACTTTGTGCACTGCAGGGTCCGACGGGATTGTCCAGACCCATCTCAAACTTGACCGTGTATCGTCCAGGGGTGCTGGGGGCAGTCATCTCGTAGACTGCGATCCCGTATTTGTCCTTGGCTCCACTCTCGCCACGGCAACGATCGCCATCGAGCTTACTCTGGTAGAGATCACCGGATGGGACGACGGATGAACCGCCTGTGTATTCGGGGGATTGGGGGTATGTCCCATAATCTTGGACAATGGTGCTGTTGCTGGGATCCTCGTCGGAGGTGACTTTGATTCCTGTGAAGATCAACTCATCGTTGCCATACCACGATGCCGGAACGTCACCGCCACCGCAGTAGCCCCACCAGTCGTTGTCGCCAGAGGTCTCGTAGTATTTGGCACGGACGGCGAACTTAATGGTCTCGCCAGGAGCATAGGTGTCGGACTCGGTGTAGATCTTGCCCTTCCAACCGTTGAGGTCGCAGGTTCTACGACTATACGACTTGGATACCTCACCGCGCTTCTTCCACTTCTTGGCGATGACTTCCGATCCGGAATCGTCATCAGCATCAGTAGAGTCTCCGCCAGGGGTGACGACGCCACCGGGTTGCACAGCAGTATTGGATGTGGTGCTACCACCGCCCAGCACTCCACCATCAGCAGATTGCGTAGTTAGATAGTATCCAAGGCCACCGAGAGCGGCAATTCCAATAATCAATGGTGCGGGTTTCATTTTTTTCATCTCCTTGCGAATAGTAGTGGTAGTCCGATGGCCAGAACGCTGGCGATGCCAACTACGGCCATACCTGTGTGGCCACCAGTCTCAAAAGACTCTGATGCGCGGATCTCCTCGGCTTGGGCGGCCTCAGCAGCCAATTCAGCACGCACTTCGGCACGCATACGGGATACAACATCATCTCCATGATCCGGCATGCAAGCAATGACTTCTGCTACTGGAGCTCTCTCGATACGTCGGCGAACATCGACCACATCTCCGTGGTCATAGGTTCTACGACCCCATAATGCGGCTGCGATCTGGGTTCTCCATGGTTCATCAGTAGCATAGCCAGCAGATTTTAGATTCGCCTCGACTCGGGCCAGTGTCTTTTGCCCCTTATCGTGATCACTTTCATCTTCTGGAGGAAAAATTGCTTCTTCAAAATCGGCTTGACTTAATCCAGCCAGATCCAAATTGGCTTCCGGTATTTCTAATTCATCGGGTGTTGGCCAATCACCAATGTCGGAAGCGTGTGGGTGATCGAGCGGTAGTGGTTCGTGAGCCACGGCAAGATCTGCTTCGGGCTCAATGGAGATAGGTGAATCTGGTAGGGGTTCTGTGCGATCGGTAGGATTCCAACCCTCAGGACTATCGACTGGTGGTGCGGGTTCTGGAACCGTGTCATCTCCTACGGCAGAATCAGCAGTTTCTATTTGAGCATCTTCTGGAACGGCACTCTCTGATGGAACCTCATCGGGTTGATCATCTGCGCCGGTAGCACCCGAGAGAGAGTCCTGCAACTCTTGAAGCCCCTCGGACAAACCATCAGTCATAGACAGAGTTGCTCGGCACGACTACCTAAACCCTCACGAAACAGATACCTCTGCTTGAAAGTTAGTAGGAACGTGATTGCCATGATTGATGTGGATTAGATCGATAAACGAATCCAGGTCATAAACTACGAGAGGATAGCACTGTGCCCAATCGTGTGGGTGTCGTCGTGGTTCGGAACCATCGGCAGGCACCAGGTGAAGGTATGCCATACCAGGATTGCCATCAGTATCCAAAACGGAATCAATGCGTGAGATAATGAAACTGGGGTTGCGAGGATCGGCATCTCCGACAGAAAGATTCTCTACTTGGAGTGCAATAGGGCGACCATCATCCTCAAAAGAACAGGTTATGAGATAACCATCAATAGAATCAAGATCGACACCATCGACTTGCCATGATGTCCACCAAGGTGGGTAGTTAGTAAGGCTGGTCATATCTGAACCGAGGTAGAACACCCCTATGAAGTGGTCGGTTGTATTCACTTCTTAGCAAAGCGAGCAATAAGAGCCATGATTCCGATACCCAAACCGACACCGATTGTAGCAGAGCGCACATCGGTGTTACCGACGACTGGTAGGTCGACGGTGTCAGCGGATCCATACCAGACGGGAGCACCGTTGCTGGATGGGTAGGCGGAATCTTGTCCATATCCTGAAGCGTAATCAAGATCACCCTCGGCCATCAGCGGGCTGGTAGTCCAAGTTGATCCGGTCTGTCCAACGATGTGACCCATTCCGTAGATTTCGTCGACTTCGTCAGCCATAAAGATGTCATCGGGTGGGGAACTCGGAGATGATAGGCCATCAGAGTCTTCCCAAGTGACTGGGGATTCAGCCATCATGTAGCCCTTGCGACGCATGTCTGCACGAACCTTAGAACGCTTGGCAGAGGTTTTGGAACCCTTGCGTAGAACGTTGTGGTAAAATCCAGCCTGCTGTCGTGTTAGCTTGGTGAACTTGGTTGGGTTATCAAGCACATGCTGGGAGAAGTTAGCAACAGACATACCAGCGCGCTTGGCTTTGCGAGTGAGTGCACCAGGTCGCTTGATTTTTTGACCAATCGGTGTTCGCTCGGCATCAAAGGATACTTCTGATCCTGAGAAGTCACCAGGTCCTTCGTAGGGAACCTCGTCAGCGTATGGATCGTGGGTTGCAGTTTCGCCTTCTGCCATCCAAGCCTCAATGCGAGCATCCAGATCTTCAACAACATAGTCGGAAGGATTAGCAGGGATTTCAGTAGGTGAGATTCCTGGTCCGCCACCAAGTGCGTCCTCGGAACCTCCGGGAACAGTCTCAACGGTCAATTCGTCAGCGACGGTAGCCTGTTCGAGACTTTCCATTTCGCCTTCAGCAGATAGAAGTGTGTCTGGAACTGGCCAAGTGCTTTTGCCGAATGATTCGGTGACACCATGACCTTCGCCAACAGAGGTGTTGCCAGCAGATCCTTCTCCTTGGACACCAGCGATGGTTCCAGGTTCAGTAACAACATCCATGATATTGGCATCCTCAGCTGCCATTTCAGCAGGGGTGTAGCCTGATGGGGTGGCAGGAGTAGTGGTTGGGTTGATAGTAGTAGGATCGTAATCAGGATCGGACTCAGCACCCAAATCCATAGTTCCGACATCTGAATATGGTCGGTCGCCCATTGCCTTCTCCGTGCCCTTAGATTCATCTCTACGGGATTTCATGGATTGGCTGTGCTTGCCCCTGTGGCGCATACCGATGGATTCATCATCACGGTCATCGTAGCCCTCAGCAGCCAATACCTTAGCCTGACCGGAAGCAGCAGATGAAGCAGTAGACATATCTCCAGTGTTGAGTGCAGTAAGAACTTGGCTGATGGTATCAAGACCACCATCAGTTCCGTCTGGTCCACCAGTTCCAACCACAATGTGGCTGACTGTAAACTCGCCCTTATCGGAAACGGATTCAACGGCGGAAGCGAAAGCGGTGAAGTCATCGGGCGCAATAGCGGAAGCATCGGGGATGGCTGCATCAGCAGATCGCATACCAAACGGGTAATGGAATGATCCGGTAGTGGTGAATGGGAAATCTTTGTTGTAGGTTCGTCCACCAACAGTAGCACTTCCCGAGATAGAGGCATTAGTTACAACACCCTTCTTATCGACGTCGACATTGATACTCGTGCAAGTGACACGCTGGTTGTCCTCTTCGCCGACTTGGTATAGGAGGGCACATGGCATGTGAGCAGCCTTGACCGATCCTTCTGGCATGGCGTTGTAGAATGCTGAACTAGCAGTCCACCAGGAAGAAGGAGTTTTACCAATTACTGATTCTTCGACTAACGACCAACGATCGTCAGAATAAATCAGAATGTTGTCAATATCATTTTTGTCAATTTTCTTTGCCATTTCAATCACACTCTCCGTAGATATGTTGTTGCTCCACCAGTTCTTGGGATCAATGCAACCTCGGTATCCGAACTTTGGATGATTGTTCCCTCATTTCTCCAACTACTCAAAGGCATCGTGCGGCCGGTGGAACCGCAAGAGTATGAGGCATCTTGGTTAGGGGAGAGGGAGGTCTTGCCGAAACGCCCGTTGATAGACGAGGCATCGGAATTACGAGTCAAGGATCCGAAACGGTTGGAACCAAAGGAATCGGTTGGGGGTGTGATAAATGGTGCGTCCACGCCAGTAACGGCGAAAGCAAAGTCACGGTTGACTTCTGGAGGAACTGTGCAACAAGGAACGGGTCCTTGGTATGTGATGCCAGCAGTTTGTCCAGTAGCCGGATCAAGCGAGACTACACCATCAGTTACCTGTTCGTGTTGTTGAGCATCTGGAGAGCTAACCTTGGATGCCACAGATCTTGGTAGTTGCCCAGGTGTGTTATCAAGAACGTTGGGTCCATAATAATTATTATCGGCACCAAACGTCAACGATCGGGGTGAAACGCTTTCAGCAGAAAACTGATCATCGGAATAACCGACATCGTAGCCATTGACATAAACTGACTTCTGATCGGTGACACCAGTTCCCCATGGTCGCTCATTGACGACGGCGGAGGTGTGGGCCAAATCCAGGAAACGGTAGCCCATAAAGGAGGATACCAAGGATTCGGGAACGACATCGGCAGTCAAACCAGTGCGTTCTACATCAATGCGTTCAGCATCAGTAGGTGTAATTTGATCGGCTCCAAAAACAGCGGATTTAGCTCGTCCCATAAGTCCTGATTGGAATGCCCAAACGCCACCTGCAAGGATGAGTGCCGCACCGAGGAGTCGTGAACGGTCGTAAGCCATGAAGATCACTGGTCGAGACGACTACCTAAAGTCGCGCCTTAATCTACTCGGAACCGCCGGTTAAACGATCCAAGACAGTAGCGAGTGCGGAGAGTCCAATGCCAAGTGCCAGAGTTCCGAGTCCGAGACCCATAGCGACATAGGCGCCATCACGAACGGGGTGCTCTAAAGAGACATCGAGATCCAGTCCATCGCCATCGGCCATGAAGATGTCGTTAGGTGGTGAACTGGGGGATGATAGACCTTGCATGTCTTCCCATGTGACCTGTGATTCAGCACCGCGCATCCATCGCTGGTAGCCCTTGGAGGTCTTTTTGGAAGTCCACATCTTGCCATCGTTTCCACGCTTGCGGGTTCCGGCACTGACGGAGTTAGCCGAGACGGCTGGTCCCTTGCGCTTCTTAACGTTGGTAGTTCTTGCTGGATTCTTCTTGCGAGCCATACCGTATGCTTCACATCACGACTACCTAAACGCTCACTCGGCGAGCTCGTCGTAGAGGGATTCGTATCTCTCAGATCCGCCGCAGTAGCACTTGTTGTTGGAACGCACCCAACTGGTGGCGTCGTTGGTGGCGAATCGGGCGGTGAACGAGTTATCACCTCTTGAATTGGGGCGGGCACCACCACAGGCGGTGCACCAGATCACGCCGGCACGGATCGGAACGAACGTGCTGTCGTAGCTGTTCTGGCGATACGATGACCAGTGAACCCTTACGTCGGGCATGACTGCCAAGACGTGATCCGGCTGGGCTCGGTTGCGATGACGGGTGCCGGGACGCCACATCTCTGTCCAACCATCCTCGGAATCCCATTCAATCCAACGGCGTGTGTTAAAACAGACATAGCCCAAGATGGCAGGGGGTTTGGGAAGATCCTTGCTATCGACCTGCCTGACCACACGCTGACTCATGGGGATGTGGGGTTCCACGAAGTAGCCCTCAAAGATGGACATGGCGGGGTGGTCGATGGTCTGACCTCCTGATTGGTAGATGGCGAGAATCTCGTTGGTGAGATCCATGTGATCATCGGGCGACGCCAGGTTGATGTCGTAGTTGAGGTAGGTTCCCTCAACCAGAGGAGACGGACTCAGCTGACGACCACGGAAGTCCCGGAAGGTCTTGGGTGCCGACGGATCAGCGATGGTATCGTCATCGGTGAGTAGCAGACCAGGGTGTCGATACTTGGCCGCGACATCGTTTCTCTCAATGGGCAGGATGTTCTCGGCATACTGGCCGATGGTCATGGTATCGTTGATGGGTATCTGCATGATGCGGGATAGCAGATCGTCCTCGATACCGGGTGTGCCTCCCGAAACCAGGGTCTGCCAGGCATCGTGACCGAATCGCGACTGGAAGGCGTAATTGATCATGAACAACTGAACCCAGTAGTTGTTGATCTTATGGAGAGCATCCTCGTATTCATCATCACCATCCATGACTTCTTGGGCAATGTTCTCAAGACGTTCTATGTCGAGTTGGGTGCTGTTCCAATCACTCAAAATGTTGTATCCTACATCCTGGCTGTTGATTATCTGAATGCTGAGATACTCATCAACTTCCCTCTCAAAAGCATCCCTGGCATCATCCTCGTCGGCATGCCAGTCATCAGAATACTCCTCTTTTTTGCTCACCTCACCATTCCACTTACGAAGGGTAAAAATGATCTCTCCACGATACGGATAATCATCGTCATCATCTTCCTCCTTGGTAATCTCGATCTCGGTTTCAATCACCTGGTTGACCGGGGGGTGCTTACGGGCGGTGAGGGCTTTCTGGATCCATTCTTCATTACTCTCCACACGATTCCGGGAACCGAACTTGATAGGGATGGAGTATGAATAGTCGGGAAGCATCCTATCCAACCTATTGAAAGCCTTGGATGTCGTGGCCATGTCAGGGGCGATCGGGCGGAGTGCCTTGGTGATGGAGAAGATGTTGCTATCGGGTTCTGCGATCGTGGTGAGCACGTCTTCGATTTGACTAATCTGACCCACCTTGATTAAAAGCGAGATGTAGGAATCATCATCACCATCTCCATCTTCCTCCAACCTGCCGAGTCGGCGCTTGGTGGCTGCGTTAGCACGTCGGAGAATGAACTTGCCAGCGTCCGTATCAGCCATGTCGGTGTAGAGAGCGATGGCGAGTTCGGGAGGAATTGGTGAGGGGAGTCGCTTGTAGTAGCGTTTGATGCTACCCTCCATTTCCGTGCTATCCCAGTTGCTTTCACGAGACCAATCGGCAATCTTAATCAGGAGATTGGTGATGCGATCGTCGATGATCTCGTTCTTGTCGGCTACCGTCAGTATGGCTTGCATCTGCTCCTCGCGGGAGGAGTTGGAACCCGAATCCGTGAATGTGGAGTCGTTACGCCAGAGGGTGTAATTCGACACGATGGTATTGAGGATGCGATCCATATCACCTGAATCCATAGTGATGTCGACGGTGGAGTTGCCACCGATTCCCTCATCATCATCGATGGCCTCCTGGATAACGGATAGGGTGGTAAATCCAGACAGGTTGGAACGGAAGACTACCTTTTCGGCTCTGGCTCCGATCTTGACCATGGAATCCGCCAGTGCATCCTCGGCGTCGGTGATGCGTTTGGCCTGATCTCGTAGATAGCTCCCTCCCTTGAATCGTTTGGAGAAGATCTTGGATCCGAGAATCTCGGTTCTACTGGCGTTTTCCATGGCCTTCTTGGCACGTGAGACCTCCAAATCCCTCTTCTCGACGGCCTTGGCATACTCCTGTTCTATGTATTCATCGACTGTCAATAAACTGGACCAGTATTCCGCAGCATCCTGCAGGATGGTGTCGGAGAGAGCCTGGCGCATGGACTCGCTGGCATCCTCAATCTCGCGATCGCGAACATCCATGAAACTGACATATTCGTCCATGTCCCCACGCTCCTTGAAACCGAAGTGAGATTGGGCATACTTCTTGCCGTTATCAAAGACGACATAGAGCGGACCGGTTTCAAGATAACCTTTGGCGGTGGTGGCGTGGGAGGTGCACCAACGAGTTCCGGAGGCGTAGGCCGTGGCTGCACGGGATTTGAGTGTTCTGACGATCATGATGCCGTCCTGATCGTAGGCGACATCCGCTTCGTCGGGAGTGAACCCCCGTTCCTGAGGGTCCCAGCGTTCGTTGCGAGCAGTAGCAACCTTGCCGGGAGTGAGGGCGTCCTGCACGTCTTCTATTTGGTAGCAACTCCAGTCAAGGGGGTTCTTGACGGAGGCACCGTCCGAGATCTCCTCGGGGAACATAAGTCGAAATTGGTTCTGAACCTTGGAGTCTTTGCGCGCCTGCATGAACCAATCGAGAGTCTTGATGGCTCTCGGTAGATCTTCGGGCCAGATGAGCTCGGAAATGTCCTCGGAATCGTAATCGCCGAAGGATTCCAATGGAACGAATTGTTTGCATAGCCATTCGATCTGACCCTCTTGTATGGAATCCAGACCACGGGCGCGTCTTTCATTCATGGGTAGGGTGATCGATGTGGTGATTGACAAGAGGGCTTCGACCGACGGTAGAAGGTCTTCATAGATCTCAGCATCTCTGATTGAGACCTCGCCGGAGACGAGATTGTCGAACTCTTCAATCTCTTCGGGATCGTTCTTTGCCAAGGCCATCCGATACTTGGACAGCACGGCGCTGCGTGTCTGCTCAGGAGCCTCAAAAACACGCATGGTGGGTATTGGACTCGGCGACTATCTAAATACTCACTCAAAACCGCCGATGATACCATCTCGGACTGAATTGCCGAAACGGTTGCTGAGATCAAATGAAACGGGCAGGGGATCAAAGGTTTCCGGTCCGAGGAGGCGGGGGTCTTCGACCACCATATCGACCCACGGCGGGGCGGGTCCAAATGCGGATAAATCCTGTTCCATCTCGGAACGACCACCGGTAGCATTGGCTGGTATCTGAGTGCCAGCGATTTGGTATGACTCTGAGGCTAAAGTGGCAGTAATCGGAACCTTGCGAGCCTGCCGAGGATCTTCACGAGACTTGGCATCCAACCACTTAGGATCGTGGCGGACAAAGATAAGTCGGTTGATCTTTTCCTGTGTGATAAGTCCTTTCGGGTGAGAACGGCTGGGTGCCCACTCAACCGTGGCGATGCTGGTGTGAACCCTAAGAATGTGTCCTGTGGTCATGCCACCGGATCGACGACCAGGTCGGCTGACGTTGACGACATCACCCGGTTTCCAGAGGTGATCGACCGTAGAGTCACCGATGTCACGGTGTGCCAGGGGCTGGGAGATAGATTCAGGAATAGGATCTGTTATGGATGCGACCTCGTCAGCCACACGATCGAATACCTCGATCTGCCTGGAGAATGGAACACCCTCCAGGATTCTGTCGGTGGCAATAATGGTGCCGCTGCTGTTGCTAATCACGATCTCTAATCCAAAACGAGAGGCTGCTCCCGGATCGTTGGCACCAGAAGTCTGTTGCCCAAGTCCACTCTGAAATCCAGTAAATGACTCGGGTGAGGTATAGGCTTTGATTGACCATGATCCGGCATCAATCCGACGAGTCTCTTTCCAACCGTCGGCAGGAAGGCGACCGCAACGTAGCTCAACACCGAATTGAACGACAGCCTGCCTAATCTGACGGTAGACAGGATCTATGGAATCGCATCGAAGATTGTCAACGGCTGCGCCACGACTATTCTGGAAAGCATCGTCGTAGAGAACAGCACGTCTACCTCCTTGTCGGGCGGCGGCCTGTCCTCCGAATGAGCCAGCATCGGTGAGTCCGGAATCGCCACCACCTGGGACGGGAATACCAAACGAATACGACCAGTCGGCAGGAGCTTCGCGAACGAGTGATGATGAAGGCGGACCGGCATTAGGTAGAGCGTGCGAGACAGGGAGAACTTCGGGAGAGGGATCTGAACCACGTCCAGCATAAATGAGATCTGGAAGCCTTTCCAGCGATCGGGTGCCATCTTGCCAAAGAACAGTAACTCCGTGGAAGTGGGACTCCAGAACACGACCCACTCCAGCAAGTGGCGTCCGAACCGCCACGCTGGTAACACGGTCGCCGGGACGATAACTACGATTCATTGGGTGTCGCCTCCAAATCGTTGATACCAATCAGAATCATACAGATCTGCAAAGCCATTTGATTCATCAAATACTGTTGGCTTTACGACCACCCAGTCAAAGTTGAAAACTTGGTGTAGCATGGATTCATCGTCATCATCGTAGCGCGTCCATGCAGTGCACGATATTTGATCTTCGTGGGTGAATTGTTCGTCCTCAATGTCCTCAATTGTTTTGCCCATCATTTCATTTAGGTCAGCAATAACGATGTCAGCGATACGGTTCGCGCCATCTTCTCCCTGTTCGCTTGGATCGTATGCGAATGTGTGGGGTGATGCTGACTCATCATTGATGTCAAACTCCCACCGGATCTTGCTTATGTGCCGATCGGCACCGTGGTGACACATGCTTATGACCCAATAGATCCAAAACTCAATTGAAGACCATTTTGCGTCAACGAATGCAGATTTGCTCCTGAATGTTTTATCACTTCCCCAGAAACTTGGTGCTAATGAGGCAGTAACCATGGCAAAACCACCCGTTTGAACGACATTACGGTTGAGGACAAATGGGTTAGACATTAGGCGACCACCTCTTGGACTTTAGAGAGATTTACTATGATGACGTGTCGGTAGGTTTGGTCTCCCTCATCGTAGTGATCAGTCCAGGTGACGCGCATATTGAAAATATCCCCTTTACCAAGGGGTCTATTGTTAGTATTGCCAAGTTTATTCATGGCAGCAAGGTAGTGATCTAAGTAAAAATCATCATTGCCAGCCCCAAGATAAAGATCATCATCAAAAGTCAAACCATCAAAAACAAAATCTAAGTTGACTTGTAGATTGTCTCGGGAGTGGGATTGTTGATAAACCGCAGGACTTACTTCCATATCTGAATCAACCAGAACCTCTTTCATGATTTTGAAAGCATTGTCGACGTCTGCCAAATATGATTGCGCCACATCTGCACCACCATTAACCCAAGACGAAACCGCAATTATGTGTGTGCCAACAATCGGGTAACCAAAATCCCGATTGATAATGAATGGTTTCACCGAGAAACCCCCGAGAACCGATCGTGTAGGTGATCGGCCACGAGGTTGGAGCCGACGTTGAAACAAATGAGACCTGCTACAATCCAAGGAATGTGCCTGGCAGCGGACTTGTCCTTGCCCAAAGCACGTTTAGCGTGGTGCACGGTGGCTCCCGATCCGAGACCGAGGAGCACGATACCAATGACCAGTGCGTTGTCCATGTTGATCAATGGTGTGCTCGACTATCTAAGCGCGCGGTTGATGATGGTGCGGATGGGGAACAAGAAACGTTTCCCGTGTTCTGACGAGATGAGACCACGCTTTACCAGATCCGGACGATTGCGATCAAACCACATGAAGACGTCATCGCGTCCATCGACTGCGACAATCTCGTGTCCTTCGTCGGCATACCAGTCCCGATGGCAGACCTCGCACTCGCCTCCTCGATGAGGGGTATCAGGCGGACCTTCTGTGGCGTATTCTGCGATAGCGTCCCTGTAAATGTTCCCCGTATCGATAACATCCAGGAAGTGATCTGGTCGATTGGATCGACGAACATCGGCGTAGTATCCCAACAACTCGGCCTCGAAGTCCTCGGGCGAGATGGTCAGCATGGCCGGACCTATGTCGAAGTCTATGGCACAGTCGGAGCCATGGAAGTCGGGAACCATCCGGAACATCAACGGATCATCCATACAATATGGTGATTTGAACGACTACTTGATGTAGCGTATCTAAATCAAACGACCAGATGTGCTGGTCTGCTGGATAGTATAGTCGGGACCGCGATAGACATCACGTGGACTATACGAAGGACTCCATGGTGCTGGGAATCGGTATTCCGGTAGGAAGTCGTTATAGGAATCGTAATAGGTTTCAGAAGGGTTACCAAGACCAGCATGGGTTTGGTAGTAATCACGGTTTATGGGCCACCCACCCAGATCGGCGATAGGAATGCCACCAACAACGGGATCGCTGGTGCCTTCTGCACCGTAGACATCTTCGGCACCTTCAACAGAGACGGGATTGACTCGAGGAATTGAATACTCAGACTCGTATGCTTGGACTTCGCCCCCACAACATCCTGGAGCCTCTTTTGTAGTAGTCTCCTGGTGACTGCAACCGCACTCGGCGTCTTTGGTCTCGATGGCTCCGGTGCAACCGCATCCACCTGATTCTGATCCTTTGACTACCTTTTTGATGGCGAGTCCTGCGATCGCTCCAGCGATGAACAGGACTCCGAGGGTCTTGGCGTCGCTCATGCTCCCACGGCTCCGTATATTCCTTGGTATGAGTCAAGCATACCGCTGGACTGCATAGCATCGACATATTTGTTGCCAAGTAGGCTTTGAGCCGTCCAACCGTTAGGATTTCGACTGCCCTGCATGGCATAGGATTCCATTAAGGCATCATTAGCCAATGGGACTGAGAGGTAAGCGTTATCGACGATGGCAGCACTGGTAGGGCTAAATGTCCCTGGCGTGCCATTGGTAGAAATTGTCATCTCCGAAGCCTTTGAAATGTCTGGAGAAGTTTGTCCAAACATACCCAAAATCTTAGGTAGTGCAAAGTAGCCTACAAGAGCTACAGCGCCGAAACCGATCAGAGACTTGGTGTCCAAATTAGCGACCCCCTCAATCGAGGAGTCCGCCAAGAAAGCCGCCCTTCTTGTCTGCTCGGGCAGTCTCCCACTTCTCTTCTTCGTTGACACCTTTTCGTCCAGCGTCGACGAATCCGACTGGGCCTTGTCCTCTTTCGAGATGCCATCCCTTGGAATCGTTCTTGTATTGTCCACTCTTTCCTTGGATACGAGTGACGTCACCCTTGTATTTTAGTTTGCCAGCTTTCTGGCGGTAGCCAGCGTAGTGCTTGCGAGCCTTTTTGACTCCGTGCTTAGAGACAAGTTGCTGCCAAAATGTTCGGTTGTTTCCGTCCTTGTTTTTTCCGTAATTCTGAGGCATGATAGTTCACCTTGGGTGTGTGTTCTTGATTGGGGTTACACGACTACCTAAAGGCTCGCACGATTGAGTAGGGACTTACAGAGCGAACAAGACTCGGGTAATTCCTTCCCTTTGGATAAACGATCGGCTTCAATAAACTGCTTGGCGATGACATCTGCCTCGCTGGGTCCTTCGCGGATCGCAACCCGACGAACGTCCTCAGGGAGGACCACCGTGGCAGTTCCGGAATTGATGAATCGGACGGTAGGGAGCTGGGTGCTCTGATCAAAAAAGACAATTATGCCAACATCGCCCTCGTTAGCATGACCCCATTCTTCGCCAGGAATCATAAAATCATCTTCTACGATGTCTTGAGTAGCTATAACGATGGTGCCAGGTCGTGCGGTCTGGAACGTAAACTCTGCACTCATTCAGCGTCACCTTGACCATCGGATTCGTCTTCCTCATCCTCGGCCATGACTGATCCGCAGACCTCCTCAAAGGCAGCGGCGTGGGTGACATCATCGTGATCTTGAGTAATTAGCCCGACAGCATAGGATCCCAAAAGACCTACTGCTGCAGGAATAGCACTCATAACTGGGGAAAAACCGAATTGTCGAGAAGCGGCAAGAGTTCCCAATCCTGTGAGAGCGGCTGAGACGACACCAATCTTGAGGTATCGAGCTCTGTGTTCCACATGGATATTGGAGAGGTATGAAGCAACACCTGCCTCGCATTCGTTCCGGAGCACCTCGGCGGATCGTGTCGTCATGCTATCACCTGGTCGCTTCCGCTACTTGAAGCCTCACGGATAGTGGGGTGTTGGGAATGTCCACCGGGTGGTTCCATATCGGGTATGTCGGCAAATAGATCGTTGATCTTCTCGGACATGTTGACATAGACGCCAATGCGATCACTAAGGCGTCGACGTTGCCAAGAAGCCGTGATGTTGCGAACAACTAGAAGAATGAGGGGAATTGAACCAATAGAGATCCAGATTAAACGTTGCTTGCCCGTCTTGCGTAAGTAGGACCAGCTAATTATGGATAATGAAGTGACTACAGCTCCGACCTGGACGATCGGATTGTAGGATGCAAAATAGATTTCATCAAGTGGCTGAATAGATTTATCGATAACTGCGTTTAGATCGCGTGGAGACAGCCTCGATGTTGGCCTCACCAGGGGAAGTCCCCCTGATCACAGCATTGATTCAGCAGCCATGTTGACGCCTTTTGATCCGGGGCTCATAGCACCGGTAGGCAAGCAGCATGCTCCAAGAACACAGGCACCCGCAACAAGGGTAGCAAGACCGACCATTTGTTGAACGCCGATCTCCTTGCCCATGATTGAGAAGGATAGACCACTAAGGTCGAGGAACCCAAGAACGGGTTGGTTTGCAGTCAAGAACAGGTGTGCACCAGCGATGACGGCTACGCCACCAACGATCATCTGTCCAGTTCGGTCTTCGGTCCAGTCACAAAGTTGAGCGATCATAGTATTCATCTACCTTTTGGGTTGTTTCATTATTCAGCAACACGACTACCTAAAGGCTCCGGCGCTTTCCGAGAGTGTATACTCCACCAAGAAGTCCCAGAACAACAAGGGTCATTCCTACATCAGATGCCACGAACTCACGCAAACTTCCGACCAGACGTCGGCCAGATGCGAATCGATCCTCGGCAGCCAGTGTGGCTCCTGGCTCATATTGGCTGAACCCGCCAGCCACCGTTCCGTCTTGGTAGGCGATCTCGGTGCTCTGCTGTTCATAGGTAGCATTGGCCGAATCGGCCTGGATTGGGATCATACCGCCGACAGAAGGAACCTGAACGGATTCGGCTGCACGCTCAAAGGGTGTGCCTTGCACGGACATACCGAGTTCTTCAGGAGTGTATTTGGTAAATATAGTGCCATCACCCTTCATTCCTGAGACATCCATAGTAGATCCATCTTGCATCAACTCTGTGGGAGCCATTGTTTGGTAATGATTGGATGTGTGGAATTGATACTTGGACGATCCGTTTCGATCGTGCTCGACATATCGGTCTGCCATGCGTTCTGCCATGGATGGTAATCGGACGCACGACTACCTAAGGGTGTGCGCTATTATTGGCTCTTAAGGAACCGAATGATGTGAGCGATAGTTAGGGGGCTCATTCATTCACCATCCCAACTATTGCTAAGGAGGTGATGATCACTCCGGTGATTAACACGGGCTTCCAGGACATTTGTCCAAAAGTAATGCCCTTATCACTGAGAGTCTTGCCCGCAGAGATGCTCATAAGGAACAAACCGCTGAAGGCTATCAACGGTTTGGAGTAGGGGTTGATTCCCATTCAGTAATCGACTCCGGCTTCCTTGAGGTAGAGTGTAGCCATGATGCCACCTGCAATAACACCAGCAGGACCGAGGATCTTACCGACGGTGTTGCTCTCGCCACGAACCATGTATGGAATAGAGTGAACAGTCTCGGCCAGGCCGATAGTCATCATGCCAAGAGCAATCGTGTATCCAATCAGATGGATCGGCTTAGTCTCAGTAGCGTAATACTGCTTAGGGAGTGCCAGTAGGTCCACGATAAACACCTCAGTGCATTAAGTTGGCGTCAGCGCCGAATGCTCGACCGATACCAACACCGAATCCACGGTTGACAGAGTTGCTAAGTCCACCGAGGTCAGCTCCACGAACAGGTGGTGCCACATATTGGGCTTCCATTCGAACAGGTCGTGATGGGCCAATGAGTTTAGCGGCTTCTGCAGATAGATTGCGAGTAGGTCCGGTAGGGGCAGGGGTGATTGGACGTGGTGCGATCGGGATTCGCTTGGTCTCAGCACGCAAAGCCTTGGTGTTCACAGTCGGTGGTGCCGAAAACAAACGTGGGTTTGTTGGGCGAATGCGGTTACGGTCAACCTCAAATTGAGGAGATCCACCGAATACTTCATCGACACCATGGTTCATGACTGTGGGCATCATGGTTTCTGGACGGACGCGATCCAATCCACTAATGTCTACTTCACGACCAGCACCGTAAATCTCAAGGTTATGGCTTGGACGAAGGTATTGGTTTGATGGACTTAGACCGTCCCAGGTAAGATCGTATGAGGACAATTGGTAGTCTCCAGCAACAACATCGGCCGGGAGATTTACTCGGGGCATACTAATCTGAGGTGGCGCTGGACGTGGTGAGTTAGGAACGACACCTTGACCGAATCCTCCACCCAAGACTATCTCCTCAATTGGGAGTGCTTTAGTGGTGGGCACAGACATGCTGGGGAGATTGATTACGGGAGCTGCGGGACGTGGTGCCGCAGGTGCCATGGACTGACCCATAGCATTCCGGGTCATGAGATTGTTGTTGGCAGCCAATTGCTGTTCCGCGAACTTAGGCATAAGTGGTGCGGGCGGTAGGTTGCGTGAAGCAGAACGTCGGTCAACGAGTCGCATGATGTGGATTAAGTCACACGACTACCTAAACGCTCGCCTATTTGGACGAGGGCTTAGTGAGCACATAAATGCCAGATGCCAATAGGACAATAGCAGAAACTCCGAGCACTGGACTCAGATTCTCACGTCGATTATCGACTGGTTCCGGCTCGGCCTCGTATGCCAGACCTGAACCGAAATCACTGCTCGGATCGGAGCGAGCATCGTATTCCATAATGGGGCGAAGTGGGCGGAATATGGTGCGGTCATCCTTGGGATAGTCAGTAGTGGGGGTTTCCAATGCGCGGGCGGGAGTTCCAAAACCACCTTCGCTAAGTGCGGACATAGTGTGTTCATTAGAACCAAGTCCGGAATCCTCTAAGGAACGGAGGGAACCAGGATCCATGGATACGCTTGGTCTCGCCAGCGGCGTCCCCTCGGAGGCTCTTGGCTCTGGTGTGGCGGGTGCAGAACGGGGTCTAACTTCGATATTGGTTCCACCGTGGTCAGCACGACGATCGCCACGGATTTTGCCAATAACGATGTATCCCTGATCTCGGAAGAAGTCAGGGGAGAATCCAACACACTCACCAGATTTAGCCGATGCGATGCCGGCGGTGATTCTCTTGATTAGAGCACGATCGTTACCGAATCCCATTTGCTCTTCCAGAGCCTTGAGGTCACGGAATTGAATGACGTTATGGATCAGATACACGCTGGCTTGCGACAATGCTTCTTTGTTGACCGCGGCAGGGCGCTGGCTAATCATGGTAACTCCGAAACCAAGAGCACGACCCAGCTTGCAGAGTCGGACGATGGGTTCGAATGAAAGTGGGCGACCTTGTTGAGGAACGAAATCCTGACATTCTTCAAAGATGGTCATTAGAGACTTGCGCGATCCGCGTTCATCTACGAAATTAGATTCCAGCAAAGCAGCGCAGTAATCGCCGACTAGTTGCTGTTGACGTCCTAATGATAGACCCATAAGATTGATGACAACAGATTTGCCCGAGTTTTTGAGTCTCTGGATAAATGCTGGCATGTCGATGGTTTGATCCTCTTGCGGACTAATCTGTTCAACACCAGGTAGTGCTGACAATCCGCTGTGTGCATTGAGAGCGTCCCAACAAACAAACTGGAGACCAGTTCTCTCAAACTCTTCCATGAGGACACCGCATGTCCATGACTTTCCTGATCCGGTCTTACCGGTGATGAACAACTTGTTGTAGATCAATTCCAAAGGGAACTCAATGCCTCCTCCCAAAACAATCTTATCGTTGGGTAGCTTGCCTCCGGTCTTCTCGCGAATGTCCGCGTTGCCGAACCAGCCGGTATCGTCGCCCTTCATGGGTATCCCTGCACCCTCCTGCTACCTGAATGTGCTCACTTGCGTTTTGTGAAGCACGAACGTTGCAGACTACCACCCTTGCCAGCACGTGCCATCTGGAGCAAGCCACCACCGAACGAGGATAGACCAAGGACGCCCGTAGAGATAGTAAATGATTGAGAACATCCCTGGCACGGTCCACGGATCGATGGAGCATTCCACTCCGAAGCGTCAAGAGATGAGATTCCGAGTCCTGCAGGAGGGTTGACGACAAAGCGCCATGCTGACCAATTGCCAACAGCCCTACCGTCACGGGAATCGGTGCCAAGAGCGATCTCGGTCTCAAACTCTCTTGAACCATCAGGTCCGTCGCGTGATCTTTGGAGCACACCATAGTTGGTGCCATTATAGTAGTTCATTAGGGTGGCGTTGTATTGATTTGCCATTGTTTGAACCGACGCCTCGTCATCACCAGAACCAACAATAACGTATAACACAGGGCCAAACTCACGACGAAGTCTCTCCTCATTGAGCCACATGGCTGGATTGCCAGACGGATTCCAATCCGCACCTCTGCGAACGGTTCCTGGGGTGCCGTAATTATCGTAGTCCCAGCTGGTGATCAGTTGGGTGGCTGCACCTTTTTGGTTCACGATGTGTCTCACCAAATAATCTCTCCTGGCCAACCAATCGTTGGTTACATTGTTGGTCTGACCCCCATTGGGACTTCCATCAAGAATGCAGATGGTGAGTGCCCCCCGAATCTTGTCACGATTCATGACCATGGTGGATGCACAGGCGGCTATACCTCGATCTAATGGGGTGCTATCTGCTGGAACGAATGGTGCGGCCATAACATCAAGGCTACCATCAGCTTTGACGAATTGATCGTCAGGGGTGAGGAGGTAATCCACCACACCCTTGTAATCTCGAGAGGCTCCTTTGGTGAGTGTGGTGACGCTGTTGCTGGACTCCCCACCAAAAGTGAACACGGAAAAAGAATCTCCCAATGACTTGGCTTGCTCAATAAGTAATGCTGCTACGAAACGAGCCGAGAAGCGGCCACCAGCTTCTTGGATCTCGCCTTTGGGCCCCTCAACGACGGCATATACCGCAGAGTCTTGCATAGAGATGGAACAATCCACGATGAGGTTGATGTGGGATGATATACCCTTGACACCACGTCGGGAAGGAACCAATTTACGCTGTCTGGTATCGGGACTGATCGGTCCGAGTGGAGCGATAGTCTCGGGGATGAGTGCCGATACTGGGTCTACCAATTCCGACCAACCTTTCTGACCCTTCATCTCCAAAGGATTGCGAGTAGCGGAAGGGAATCGAAGCAATTTGGGTGCGATCTGCTTGAACAAATCCTTGAGAACGTTGCCGAGTGGTAGTGGGATGAAGTCGCTGGTTGCGAAGCTCTTGACGGTGGTAAATGAAAATGGTCTCCTCTCAAGATTTCGATCGATGGCCTCAGCAAATCCAGGAGCTCCGTCTTGTCCAACCACCTGTTCCGATCCTTGATTGAAAACACAATACGGACCTGGGCGACCCCCTGGACCAAGGCTGTTGGACATAATCTTCTCCCACGCATCTGGTTGAATTGGCATCAGGGCACACCTCCACTTCCACCAGTAGCGGCCAGACCACTTGCTCCAGACGCGTATCGCTTACCATCCAGCATAATGCCGAACATGATGGGGGAGTATGTTCCACTACCCGTATTGCGATAGAACGGGCCGTCGGGGGCAAGTCGACGGAGTAGGCCGTCACCGATGTTGAGTAGTGGGGAGTAGTTAGAGTGATCACCATGGGCAGACATGATGTAGTCAGATCGTGGTTCTGGGAAGTTGTTGACAATATCGTCACCACCAGATGGATCAGACCAGCGAATAGATCCTTGGTCTGTGGTAGTGGGCATAGAGTGAGCAACGTAACCCGGCATAGTCTCGGCCACACTTAGGGGGACGAATGAGGACCTTAGGCCAGTTCTGAAATCTGCGACACCGGAAGAATCTGGAATCCGGACATAGGGGTCGTAGGTGGAGGTGGGCGGATCCGTAGGATCTGTAGCTGGTGTGACTGTCACGATAGGGTCGGGACAGATCTGGAACTTACGATTGTCCTCATAAGCGACGTGACAGGCAATCATCCAATCTGCCATACCGAGACGGTTGTTAGGGATGAGCCTCCAATCAATTGGCCAGCCGAATGGATCAACAACAAGATCGGTGATCGCTGCTTGAAATTGGTTGACGATAGTTCCCCTTAGGGGTCCAGCGTTAGTGTCCATACAGGTTGTGCAGGTGTGTGTTTTGTAAAGTTTCTGTTCGTCCATATCGACGGATGTGCCATTAGCAATGGTTTGAACATCATGTATTACTGTGCAATTTGGGGGTGGTATAGTGAATCCAGTTGGGTGTAGTGGATCTTCAACTAATTCGGCATTTGGTATGACCGAGCCGAAACGAGGATAGCGAGTAGGGGGAATTAAATTGCTATCACGACGGCTTCCAGAACCACCATGGGAGGCATAGAATAGAACTTCGTCAACAGAATCGGTGTAGTTAAACATATCAGCAGGCTCCAGACTACCTTGGTATGCGATCGGAAGGCGGCGACGGATATTGAAAGCTGGATAGAAAGTATTGCCAACCTTAGCAACTGCGCGAGCCTTTTGGAGTGTGATGATGTATGAGTAAAATGATCCAGGGGCGTCAGCGGGCGTGGAGATTCCGAAATCATCCAATGTCGCCTTAATGTCCGGATCGGTAATGTTGCCAATAGGGGATACGCCCCATGGGTATCCAGTAGGATCGGAACCAGAAGTGGCTGTTTTCTCTGCCCACTTGCGAACCGCCTCACGAAGACGAGTAGTGAGACCATCTTTGATGTCCGTCATGTAAAAATGATATTCCATGGCGGCCACTACATCATTGGGACATACCAATCCAATCCCCGGTATTGGAGGATCTTCGTCATCAAGTATAGATGGAACATCGGGTATGGGTTTGATGGTTTGCGCTGCGACACGAATCATGCCATTATCATCGATGTCGCGGATAGTGGGATTGAGGAGGTTGACATATTTGATTCCGGGTTTGCCCTGCATCCCAGCTTGCATCCCATCAACCAATTTACCCGAAGAATTGGGTTGTTCAGTTCGGAAACGCATGACTGGAAGTCGATCTGTGTATGATCGAACACGTTCGGCTTGCGAGCCTCCACCACCATAACTCTCAACATTCACGCCTGTGCCCCCATATCGGCCACCCGTTCGAGGCCCATAACCGTCGGCAACACTGTATTGAGTTAGGTGATATGGACGATTATTGCGGGAAGCATCGCCATTATTCGGAACTAATTTGACTCGAGATTGAGATCGATTGGTATTGACATAACCGGCAATGTCTCCCACATTTACCCAGGATCTCTGATCACCATGGGTTCCTCGAGATGGGGATCTATAACCAGTCATGTAGAACTCGTATTCTGTCCCACCACCTCTCTTAAATTGGGTAATTTGCGAGCCACCAAAGGCAGTCATTCCGGGATATAGCGGAGACTCTTGGTTGGAAAACCCACCGAACATGGAGATGGGGAATCGTAGAGGATTGCTGGCACCACCCCGTTCAGTAGTATCTACGGGGAGTGTCATGACGAGATTAGGAACCCAAATCATGGCTTGTCTCTTATCTATGGTTACCTGACCCTGACGAGAATTGTAGCCACCATTGTCTCCTGCCCACTCAATCCGCATAGTGTTGGGAGTTATAGTGCGGGGAACTCTGACTGTGAGACTCTTGGCTGCAACAAGGGTAACAAAATTGACCCTGGGTGATTGCGAACCGACTTGGGCACTAATGGTGTAAACTTGATCCGAGGTCACAGGAGGCACGGAATGGAAAACTGAACCCATGCTACCGCAACCGGCTTGAATCATACCAAGATTATCAGGTTCGCTGGCGGCGGGTCCGCGACCACACTCTGGGCAGACAGTGACGTCCCTAATTGGAGCCTGCACGGTGATGCCACAGTGGGTGCAAGAGGATACTTCGTTACATCGAACTTGTGCAATGATTCCATATCCGGTTCCAGAATAAATACCGCTGGTCATCCTCTTGGGAGTGTAGTCGCCGGTAATCCATGCTTGATCTTGGGGATTGAATGAACTGTAGAATCCAAAATCGACGAACTCCCAATTCCAAAGATGATCGATACGACCACATTCGCCACAGCAATAGATTCCAGAATCCCCACTCATGGCATAATCGTAATCATCATAGACGAGTGTTAGACAACGAAGGGCGGTGACCCCAATCATATCGCCACTCCTACCTTGGAAAAAGGATTTTTCAAAATGGGTAGTGTGTTCCCGGGATCGGAAACCGGTCTTGCCACCATCAAGGAACAAAGACTCAAACACATTCTGCTGAACCATAAGTCCGGCCTTAGTGTCAAATGGATTAGCCCAGTAACTCATATCAGCAACCCCTGTTCATCCGTGCTCTTGAGATGCCAGCCAATTCAAGGAAAGCCTTTGCTGACTTCCAACCCCTTGCATAACGATTACCGTTGTTATTCAGTAGTCTGAGTTGTGGGTCATTGACCAGGTTAGCCATGTCTGCGTAAATGCCAGCCCATTGTTGCATGAATAATAGTTGGTCGAGAGTAGTCTTTTGATCTGCTTCATAAGGTAGGCGTTCAAGTGTTTCAGTAAGGTATCCTTGGCCACTATGGTGCTGACCCTCTCCGTAATAATTGATGGTGGGCGATCCGCAATCAGGACAGATCTGTATGAAATAAGAGCGATCGACAAAGACCGTGTTGACGGGGCTGCTGGTAGACTGACGAACAATCTGAATCGTTCCTACTGTCGCATCAAAACCGACAGCCCAAATTGGTTCCATGCCAAAGAGAGCTGTCTGTGACGAAAGACGATTATCAAAGGTTTTGGTCTCAATGACCTCGTAGACCTTTCTGGATGAGCTGGGAGCCATACTGGATCCTGGTGCTACCGACGCATCAATGCTAAACATAACGATGTCTTCTACGGTGGCATCGCAACTATACGCAGAATCATAGGGAACCCTGCCGGGACAACGAAAACCATCACGATAGTTCTCAAGGAGTTGTAGGAAGTCAGGATCTACATTCTCGCCATCAGCAGTAATGAATGATCCCATACTTAGATCTGAGTAGGCGGTGTCGTGCCGATACCAGATATTGTCACATTTGGTGCAATTATAGCAAGTCATTGAATTGGCAGATCCTCCAGAATCGGTCATCCTCTCGGAAAGCGCAGGGGATATGGGGAAGATGACCTGGTTGCTTCCGGAGATGTTGTAGCGAACCGATTGCGAAAGCATGGGGTAGAATTGGGAACCTCGTCCATGACCCATAAGTGCCTCCCAAAAGGGTGTGTCCTTGGAGGCGAACATGAAATTGGCGGCCTCGTCGGGGTTGTTGGGATCTAAGTAGTGATTGTCATAGCAACCGATGTCGTGAACGGCGCCAGCAGTCTTGAATGGACATGGCACGTTGCCAGTAGCGTCATCAGATTCAGCCGTGCAAGGCTCGTTGGGTTTGTAGCGGGTATCTGGTAGTGTGCCCGCGTCTACCATCTGGGCATGTGCATCAAAGTTCTGGCACTGTGGCATCATATACAGGCCAGCGAGTCCAAAAAGAGCCTCTTTACGCATTCGAAGGAGAATGTCTGGATCGTAGGTTCCTTGGACATTGGCACTGTGCATAACACTGTGATTGAGAACCAAATCAGAGAGGATATTCATGGTCTGCATAGTGAACCCTCTTGTTTGGGGTAATGGCATAGACTGAGCTTGAGCCTTATACTTGTCCATCTCGCCTGCGGGATGAATGGTAACGTGCCCTAATTCGTGTTGGAATAGCATCGACATCGGGGCCGGACACGTGGGGAGACTGGATTCACGACCAAAAAAGATGTCCAAAAACTCGTTGGGCATTCCGGCCATGTGGTAGTTTTCGTAAATGGCCAGATCGATCATGGGTCCTTTGATGGTGACATCATCGCCCGTGGTGTATCCACTCTGGTCGTCACGGACAATGGTGGCCTGACCTTGGGGATCGTGGCCGCTGGTGGCGGGTATTGTCCACGGTCCGAGGCCAATACCTGATCCGAAAGAACCGTCTTCGATAAAAAGCGATGCCCCAGATGCACGTCCTCCGACGTAATTGCAGATAACCACGAACCGGTCAGCCACGCTTGGAGGAACCACATCCGACATACATTTGGGTGGTGGTCACAGCTACTTGATGGTGCCCCATCAATCAGCACGGGAATTAAGTGCCTTGGAGAATAGACGATCGAACGTGACGACATCCTCGGCAGTTAGGTTTCCAGAATCAATGATAGTAGAATCCACTCCGGTGTATGAGGAGCGGGTGTAGGCATCTAAGTCAGTAATGTCCAGATACTCAAGAATCTGCTTCTCTTCGCCAGCAACGATGGTGCCGTCATCAAGGACGGTCTCTTCGCCGGTGACTGTGCTAACCCGAGCCAAATTGCTGGTAACTCCCATGGTGAAGATAAGGGTGGTCTGACCCTCGTTGGCGTTGTCCTCCTCATGCAACCTCAACCATAGTCGAAGGTTGCCGAAACGTGTGTCGACAGGATTCTCGGATCCTTCTACTGAGATCATGTCAAAAATGGTCGGAACTGCGCCGGAACTGGCAGCGCGATCGATAACACCAGGGGCGTGGTTCAATGGGAAACAAGCCATGATACCCTCTCCACTGAGTCGGGCGATCGCATCATTTCGGGCTGCACCCGATCCAGACATGCGATTATGAATAAGTGCATCCCACGAATCCATGACGTTATCCAGTGTCAATGGGGAATTGGCTCTAACTCCACGGTCAATCATCCACTTGGCATAACCCGTCTCGGGTATGGCCACCGAAATACCAGGATCTGGAGTGGCACTACCTGCCTCGGAAACATTGATGGCAGATTGGCTATTGCTTGACCAATTAAACATGACACCTGTGGAGACATAATCACTAAATTGTTCTCGGATCGCGGGTGCCTGATGCTTACGGAAACGATATTCTTGCTCCGAAGCACGCTGACGTTTGTCATCATTACCGAAACGAGAATCCGATTCGTATGCTTGCATAGCGATACGATGTGATTGATCAGCCATACTGTATAGTAGGAATCTACTGGTGGCTCCAAGATCAAGGTCTCTGGTTGCGTTGCCACTACCCGATGGATTGAATGGTAGGGCGGTTCCGAGCATGACACCCCAGGCTCCGGCACTATCGCCATAACTGCGCCAAGGGAATGTCATTGGATTGATACCGTATGGGATTGGCACTATGGCTCCTTCATCATAGGGATCAAGACCATCGTAGGTATTGTTGGAGGATGCAACGGCAACATCAGAAGAAATCGTGCCTACTTCCGTATCGCGTCCGCAGAGCGAATCAATTCGGGAATCAACCAGATCCAAGAGGTGAGCCCTGTCGTCAGAGAACAGGAATCGATCCGAAGAAATTAGACCTCGAACCTTGAAGTAATCAGCAGCGGCAAAGTTGAATGTCATGGCTACTGGTGTGTCAGCATCATTGGGCTTCTCGGGTCTACTAATGAGTTTTCGATAGTGAGCCAAGACATCGGGGTAATTGTAATCACCTTCTGTCAATCGACCATTGGTGCAAACCATAGTGTAGTGAGTCGGGTGCATATTGCTAATACCTGTCCTTTCAGCTTCCACTACTGATGTAGCCAAATGCCAGTGAACGGTGGTTAGTCTCTCGGAATCGGTCATAAACTGAACCTGCAACGGCTTTAGCACATCACGTTCAAACTGGGTGTATGATGGGGAAGAAGCCAAACTTTGCTCACAGAATGAGAAGTAGGCATCCCACATCTCAAATGCGCCTATGGCTTCGGTGGGTCCAGATGCAGCTGTAGAGGATCCTCCAGCCCCTCCTGTATCGTTGAGTAGGTAGCCATGAACTAGAATCTGGCGAACGTATGATTGTTCTGAACCGACAGCAGTCTGCTCAATACCGGTTGGTTCCTGGTCACCCTCAGCACGAGCACGTCCGAGACGATGTCCAAGGCAGTAGGGTAGAGAATCAACGATCTCGCGACGACCAACATAGGTCTTACCACGAAGGAATGCTAAGGCACGACTCATCTTAACGATCGAATCTGTAAATCGGAATCCAAGAACACGCTTGATACGCGACTGAGGTTGGAACTCGGCTCCTTCACCATGGATTTGGCGAGCAGTATCCATGCCCTCAATGATGTCTGTTACCGAGGCACGAGAGATGTCTTCCAATGGGGAAGCATGCGGGTTATCGGAATCATAATCCAAGAAATCTTTCTGCTCAACGTTGTAGGAGATTTGGAAGTCCGCCCCACCGGGTCCTGTTCCGCCAGCGGGTGCCGCACGCAATTGCGGTCGTTGGGTGAATAATACAGACAACGTAGCGATGTCACGAAGACCATCGTAACCAGAGGTGACTTCAGGAGGTCGGAATGGGATGCTATCAATGAAACTCCAGACTGACTTGCGTCCAAGACCCAATGATTTGATTCGGATCGGACGATCGATCTTAGACTCAATGATCCTGGTGATCAATTGGATGTCGGGCTTGGCGTTCTTAGCACCAGCATATCGTGTCTGCAATTGCGCGTTACGAGCCCCGAGACTGATAGTTCCAAAGAACAATTCAGTATCAATACGATCGGTGAAAGCCAAATCGTTAGCCTTTTGGTGGGGGTTAGTATCCATCCATGCTACGAAAGCAGGGCTGTTGAAGGTTTTACCACGATATTCTACCTCACGTTCAGCGATGAGACCAAGAACGGCGTCCTCGACACCAGACTGAGAACGGTTAGCCTCGTTAAAGAACTTGATAGGTTGGGTAACAATTGGACGAGGGATTGGATCAAAGACGAAAGTCTGAACCTCTCGTCCCTCCTTATCCTCACGAATCTGTTGAATCTCCATACCATAGAGAATCTCGTCAGCACGCTTGTCGTTATCGATCTTAGCAATACCAATTTCACGAAGCATCTCGGAACGTAGTGATTCCAGGTTGTCGCCAGAATACTCGTTATCTCGCTTAGAGACACGGCTATCATAGAAATGATCCATTAGAACTTGCCTAAGCATCTTGCCCTCTGCAAAACCGGTGTCGGTTCTGAGGACAAGACTACCCTCGTCACCCATCATGGCCAATTTACTGGCGATCGGTTGCAGGGTGCTCTTGATAAGACTCAAACCATTGGGGATGCTGACCTCGTAGGTGTAATCAATACCGTCATAATTGCCACCTTTGGGTTGGCTGAAATCAATCTTGCCGTCGGACTTGATGGTAATCTCAATAGGGATTGACATAGCGTTGATAAGATCTGAAACGCGGGCCGAACTAACACCTTTGTCAGTAGCGGATGCGACAACCGGTCGGTGGTGCATGAATAGGATACGAACGAAATCATCGGCATCAAGTGGAGCCACCTTGTTGACCTCACGAAGGAATGCAAAGTCGTAGGCATAAGCCCCAGAGTAGTGGTCACTATCCCAATCAGTGAATCGCCAGGCGTCCCATGCAGACAATGTGTCGCTGGAACCCCGTGCCGAAAACGAAACGTCGTAGCTCATTCCCTGTGGGAACATGAAACGAGGACGGCTGGAATCCGGGATCTGAATGATAGTCTCTTTGCCCGATGCTACATCTTTTCTGACTTCGCTACGGGTGCGTGGGTAGAATCGAGACTGGGTGGTGAAACCATAGGAGTTGGCCATAACTACGGCAGCGGAGTTGATAACGGTGGTCTTACCAGTTCCAGGGATACCCGAAAGACGACAGGTGGAGTTCTTCATCAACCAAGCAGACATGAATGCCTCTAACTCACGAGGATCGTCGAAACCGAAAACATCGGAAAGGTTGTTCTGAGCCTGCTGAACTCGTGTGAGGAGATCCAGATGCGAGCGGATTCGTTGGCGAACTCTGGCATCTTCAATATCGGGGAGTGTGCTAACTGAGATCTGATTGATGATCTTGGCCAGATCAATGTCGGCATCAACGGAATCGGTAAAGATGCTGGCAGTGCTGCTGAGTTCATCACCAAGGATCGGACGGGAGATCATATTACCGTCGGCATCAGTCTCGCTAATGATGTCATCAATAGTGTGAATGATGCGGGTAGCGCGATCGTTGTCGTAGAATAGTAGAGCACCCTTGGCATTGATGGTTTCAACATCGATACTATATCCGGCCTCTTGGAGTGAGAATAGAAGATCTGCCCCAAGAACATCTCGGAGGATAGCATCATCATCATCGGTAGCGGAATCATCGGGATATGCGAGAGTAGTGTATGTCCCTTGCTCGATGGCCTGAGTGATCAAACGGTCGGCCTCCTCGTTGCCTTCCTCAATATCCTTCGCCATTTGCTCCAGTTCCTCGTCAGAGGGTCCTTCGCGAAGGGTAACGATCTCACGAACCAGTTCAGCCTTGTCAGCCTCGTCTTCAAGTTCGTCGAAGTTACGATCGAGCAATTCGTTATACTCATCTTCGGTGAGTTGATCAGGGCTATCATCTCCAAGGTAGCGATCCAGAACCTCCGAATCGGTCAACCCCTTGAATAGATTGAACGTGCCGCTCATCCATGCTTGATAGGCAATATCCATATTCCCTTCGTCAACACCAGTCTCATTGAACGCATCCAAAAACTCCTGGGGGTATTCGGATTCAACATCTTCGACTTCTTCCTCGGAATCATCAACGGATTCCTCAACGGATTCTTCTTCTTCTTCTTC
>JAAHTH010000378.1_pt1 | contig 36123 bp, 49 predicted proteins | sample 6116091 | NCBI WGS metagenome assembly JAAHTH01 (sample SAMN13939990, study PRJNA603662) | sponge metagenome | isolation source: marine sponge | host: Mycale hentscheli | place: New Zealand | collected 2006
AAAAAAACAAAAAAAGAACAAAAAATACTATTATAGTCAATCCGTAGTATCTTATAATTCGTATTGGACTAATTCAATTACGTTTTCTGTACAAATACAACGTTTAATAATAACATGTTTACTATTATACGATTCTAATAAAAATTTAAATATGCAAAATATTAATAAATTGTGGGCAAATGTATATTTTTATGGTGTATGGAATTTTTATTCAGATAAATATCCTAAGTCTGGTAGGGGGTCATATTTACCAAATACAGTAATTGTTAAAAAGGAATTAATAAATTTTATTAATAGAAAATCAATAAAATCAATATATGATATTGGGTGTGCGTATTATACTTGGATGGAAGAAGTTGTAAATAAAACCGGAGTTAAATATACAGGTTGTGATATAGTGTCAAATGTTATAAAAAATAATACTAAAAATAATACTAATAAATGTGTAAATTTTGTAAATAAAAATACAATTAACGGAATTGCACCTAATTATGACCTTTATTTATGTAGATTTGTAGTATCTCATTGGAATTACAAGTCATTCTATAACTTTATACAAAAATTACCCAAAACTGGATACATAGCGTTTTCATCAGTCAAACAAAAAAATAATGTTTTAATACAGTCAGTTGATTTTTTAAATCAATCGTCTGATTTTTTACATTTATTAGGTAACCCATTATTATATTTAAAGGATTATAAATATTATGATACTCAATATTATTTATCAGTGTTTAAATTACCAATTACAAAAAAAATGACAAGTCCGATTACGTTAACTAAAAACAGTAATGTTTTTAACATTATTTACAATACTAAATTTTGGAATACGAAAAATAATTATGACGACAGTGGTGAGGGTTCTACATACAGAGCAACACTACATACAAAAAAAATTTTAAATACAATAATTAGTAAATATAAAATTAAAAGTTTGTATGATACATCATGTGGGACAATGAATTGGATTACAGACGTTATAGATAAAAATAAAATTAAGTATATTGGAGCCGATGTTTCAGATGTTATAATAGAAAGAAACAAAAATAATAGTAAACTAAATAAGTATAACCTCATAGTAAGTGATATCACAACTGATAAAATACAAAAATCTGATTTAATCTTATGTAGGGATGTTTTACAGCATTTATCAATTAAAAATATTTTTAAGGCATTAAAAAATATTTCAGCTTCAAAATGTAAATATTTATTGGTTTCAAATTATTTGAATACAAAAAAACATGACAATGTTGTTGACATTTTAGATGGCGATGCAAATGAAAGAAATATGTCTGAATATCCGTTTTCTTTAAAAAACGAGATAATTACATATAACGAGAAGTTTAAAGGAAAATTCTTAACATTGTATAAATTACCATTAATTTATAACGATAAATAACATCATTTTTGTGTTTGTTTAAATATATTAATTATTTTTTCATTAAAATATTTAGTATCAACCAAATAAGCATCACGATTTGCATTTTGTAATTTTTCCTTTTTTGATTCACTTAATTTAATATAGTTTGTCATTATTTTAGTGAAACTTTTTGAATCGATAAAATTCGCATTTACACCACTGTTATAACCATATTTTACACCAATAAATTTATGCATTGGTATTTTCTTATTTACATTGATTAACATTGATTTATTAGAAGTGATTAATTCATTCATAGGTTCTGCATTTGTTGTAATTACATTAGAACCATTGCACCTACCTTCATTCAGAGAATGACCATACCCTTCGGCAACCGATGGTTGTATAAATGTACCAGCCTTTTGTTTAAAATATGCGAAATCTTCATCATTAAGTCTCTCAACATGATATATATTCATATATTGTTCACAGTTAATTTTTCGCCCACATAATGTCTTTCGCTTAGTTGTTTTTAACTTTTTCCATATGTCAATTGCCTTATTATATATATGTAAATTATTATGCTTGAAAGTCATTATTAATTTAATTTTGGGATTTAATTTGATAAATCCTTCATTATCAATCCAATATTGTAATAGTAAATCAGATCCCTTCATATAACTGGTTCCACCTAAATGCAAATATATATTATTGTTTTTGACTGATTTACTGAAATTACATTGTGATGTGAATTTAGTATATATTGCGTTTGGGTGTTTGTCTTTAAAAAACTCATAACATTGTTTAGTTTTGCATAAAATACAATCAACTTGTTTCATCAATTCCATATCCCATTCTAATAACAATTCTACATTAGGTATCCAGTATGTTACCTCAGATTTTACTTTTAACATTTCGGGATTTAAATGTTCTAATAAAATTTTTGAGGTGTATGATTTTTTTGTTGCAAATTTTTTAATAACCACATCACATTTAACAAATTTGGATAAGTATTGTTTAATAATTTTTATATCCAATGATAAACCACTTCTATTTGCTTTAGATAAAATCGCAACAGTATTCATAATTGTTTTCAACTAAAAAACAATATGTTATTATATTTATATTTATATATTCAAATGTATTCACAAATATTAAACTACGGATATTTAGGTGGGAACCAAACACAAGACACACCGGAATATGCAAATGGGCATGATATACATATTGTGAAAAATTGCAAAAATACTGTAAATTGTCTGATTGTAATAATTCTTATACTTATGTATGTAATTATTTCACTTAATAATAAGTGCAAAAAAAAACTAACTACTATTGTACATAATAAATAAACTAACTACTATTGTACATAATAAATAAACTAACTACTATTGTACATAATAAATAAACTAACAATAAATAATACATAAACCTACCATGGCAGCACACATTCCATGTGGCACTCACACTTGGTAAACACAGACGTGTCGGGTTCGCGGGGTTCGTGGTGGTGATCTGTCTCTTCGCAGATGCTTTTACACGTAGGACAACGTAATCCCTGCCCGTACTCCGTGGAGTTAAACACCCACCCAGCAGTCTCTACGCATTTAAGGCACAAATACACATGATTTACAAGGTGGGCACACTTCGCCTCCTCATCACAGATTGAACACTTTCTCACCACCAGTTTGGCAATCGACTTCCCCCAACATTCGTCGCACAGAGGGTTGTACTCCGACGAGATGTGAACCGCAGGAGAGGGACACGTCTCACACTCAGGCACCGACACAGTCTCCACCTTAGGAACCTCAGACACCGCATGCTTGTCAGACATTGTCTCTTGTTGCTCCAGGGCTGAACAAACCAAATATATTTATAGGTCGGAATAATTCATTTTTTTTATTTATTTTTATAAAAAAACTTCAAATTTAATAATATATATATAAGAATTATCATGTCGGAAAAGGAATCTGTTTATATGACATACGGTGGTGATGAAAAATATGATTGCAGCGGGCGGAACGCGATTGTCGCATTGATTGTCTTATGGTTTCTATACACGAATGTATACGTTCCTCATCAAAAAGCATGTGCGCGTCGTGACGCTTTCACTATGTCACAAGGAGATTCTGTTTACACGGAACGATATCTGGCACCCAATCCAAACCAACCAACTAGCGCATATGCGCTAGTTAAGAATATTTATCCGGGTAAAAGAACAAGTTATATGAATTCTCCATCAGTTTAAAAATTGAAAATGTTATTTACAATTACATAATAAACTTAAAAGTTATAACATTTATACATAATGTCAAACAGCAAAACTGAGTTCGCAAATTTCGCAAAAACATTGGCAGAGCACCAGGAAATATTAGACAGTCTGTCAAAGGCAAGTGATATTATTACTGAGCAAATGAATGTCGTGTATCAGAGAGTTGAAGACATGAGCAAGAAATTTGACTTGGTTTTAAATGCAGGTATCAAGCATCCTATTAGCGCACCGCAAAATACAACACCTAAGAAAACTGCTTCAAATGAAAGCAAGCCTAATAAAAATATCATGACGTATTTCAAAAGTAAATATGCAGAAGACCCAACATTCTTCAATGATATATTGGAAGAAAAACAAATTGAATCTGTCATTGAAGAACACAAGGAAACAATCACGTCTAAGAAAAACGCAGCAACTCGTGATAAGACACGAATTACATTCATATACAAAAGTTTAACAGATAACCAAAAGAAAAGTCTTCGGGATAAGATGCTTGAAGAAAATGAAGCAGCAAGCATAAACACAAATGCCGATTTAGAACCCGAATCACAGACAAAATAAGATTGCATTCGATGTTCAAAATTCGTATTATACACATATTTTTTTCATATTATTGTATAAATGGATAAATTGGATGGGTTTGATAAATTGGATGGTTTGGATAAATTGGATGAATTATTTAATGATATTAACAAATATAAAACCATCAGAAAATCTGCAAAAAAATACATTAAATATAGAAATTTAAAAAAAGTTAATATATGCAAACGTAACATAATTGAAGATGATTTACCTATTCAGGCAGATATTGGTTCTTTGTTTTTAATAAATGGTGATAATATTGTTGAGTTTTATGCATACTATGATCCATGTATGACCGTTAGTATAAAACATTCATTCAAGCGAAGTTTATGGGTTGGTACTGTTAAACCGATAAATATAACAAATGGTGATAATTATAATTTAAAATTTATTTTAGATGGTTGTGAAAAAATATATTATGCTGATACGTATAAATATTTAATTATATCTCTATATGGCGATGGATTTCAAATGTATGTCATTTAATTAAGTTTACGCAACCGACAGCGTGCTTCCATTAACGCCCATCCAAGAATATTATAACCTCTCCAATTAGATGGCGTTCGGTATTTTACATTATTTTTTCCCATGCCAATTCCCCAAATTCTATCGCGATGAGCCGCTTCTGCAATAAGTGTATCACCGGTACTAATAAGAAGTTCTCGTTGTTTTGAAACTGTTGCAAATTTCTAATATATTACACACATGTAAGTCCCATATTGCTTGGTTGAATTTGCACTTTCTACCTATTTTTTTTTGCTTCCATAGGAGTCTTTGCATTTGCAATTTTACAAAAAATTTTCTCATCTGAAAAATAATGATGCTTTACATAACATTATTGCCTTTTCGGAAAATTTAATTGGTACCGAATTTCCAGCAAATTTTCCGCACCATTCAGGAATAACAAATTCAAATGTGTCATGTACCCAAAAATTTGAGAAGCTTGGATAATAATTAGATTTTTCTGAATAGAATGCGATTACATCTTGTTCATCTAAATTCTGCCAATTGTTTTTTAAATCAGATAAATTCGTGCAATCTTGTGTATCCAACATTATTGTTTGCAAGTTTCCATTATAATAATGTTTAATTTTAATTTTAATATAAATGTTAAACTTTCCATTATATTCCAATATATATAATGGTGAATATGGAAACAATGAATCATTCGTATTTGTCAAAACTGCGAATCATATCAAAAATTCCTGAACATGGAAAATTGGATACAACACATAATGATATCAATATTTACTATTCATCCACATTCAATTGGGTATTGCGGAAAATACAGGGCGATTCTAAACACAATGCTGTTAAATATCTAACAATGTTATATAGAGAAATCAATACATTTTCAGACCAACTTATGTGTAATATAGTAAATGAACAAGATACTGTTAAAAAACATAAGAAACTAACGATGCTTGCGTCGTTAACGGAAAAGATTAAAGAATCGTTGAATGGCATTCGAAATTTAACTGGTACTTACAAAGACTATTTAAAAGTAGTCTCTTTACTTGAATGTCTAGAGCAAGACATTATTATACCACAATATAAAATACTTAAAGATTTCCTTCCTGATAAATATTGCACAGAAACAATAAATAACCCGTTGCCGTCATCATTGCCACTGCGTACATCAACAACTCCTCAATTAAACCAACTAAAATCCGGACATGATACATTAAGCAAATCATATTAAGCAAATCACTGTAAAAAAAATGAAAAATATTGTATAAATAATAAAACAAAGACGCGTGCATCATGATGACGTGGTCTGATACAAAAGATTATGTTGAAATGATGGCACATCGATACTTGATTTGGTACAGTCGGCAACATGTCAAGCGACCCGACACTGATGTCATTGCCGACATCATCATCCACCCGAGACGTCGATTTCTTTAAATATTCGCCCATTTTTTTTCCTAAAAAAACGTTATCCTCTCGTTGAGAGGACCCTAGTTTTCCACCTAAACATGTATGAGTTTTTGTGATGGTTGTGGAGGGGTGTTTTGGTGATGGTTGTGGAGGGGTGTTTTGGTGAGGGCGCTGGAGGGGTGAAGGAGTGTGGTGTGGGGCGCGTTATAACATAGAGCGTTATTTTTTAATATTTTAAAATTTCATTTTTTTTTTACTTTGTCTTATAGATTAACAATCAATATTAATATATAGAATTATGTTTACCAATATTTTAAAATTAAAGTATTTTGATAATGAAAAAAAAATTGCATACGATAATTATATTAAAAAAGATAGAATGCAATATAAACCCATTTTCGATATGATTTATAAAATGAGTGAAAACAATGAAGAAATAATACTTGAGAGAGAAAATAAAAAAGTCATACCAAGTGATATATCTATTTACACTACCAATGCAATCAAGTTGGCAACGAAAATATCTAACAAAATACATGATAAATTCGGTAAATATGTCAGTATGAGTGCGACTCTTCCAAATCAAGAGTATTCAATAATGTATAATATGCGACGGTTGATTAATGTTTATCAGATTGAAAAATATAAAAATATAAAAATTAACGTGTTGTTTTCAACCCTAAAAATTAATAAAATTCAATACTTCCCGACTGATATTGAATTGATGGATATCTATCATAAATTATACTTGCCGCAGTGTAATGAATCATGGAAGGACCTTAAACAGGCAAAAACATATGAAAAAATAAAAGGCGGTGCATGCCTTCCATGTAAGAAAAAACGACAGATTGATATAAATAATATTAAATCGCTTTTAGTTAAATTTTTACATAATACTACATATGTTGTAATAGGTGAGTGGGGACATAATCTATGTAATAATAAGATGAATTCATTAGATGCGAACTTATCAATTATATCTGAAAGTGATATTAAAACAGATTACAATAATATTTCATCATACATGCAATCACTTACTATGTTTGGGATATATTACAAGAAAAGAAAATTGTATATACCAAAGGATCGTCGGTTGGTTAAACATACGTTTTTTATTAAATTTGACGATGGTATTAATTCGTCAGATAAACCATTTTTAGATGTTTATAATTCCGCATCATATGAATTAATCCCATACACACAACATATTATTACAGGTTTAAGTTCGGACATTAATGTTAAAGTAGCGACTAATTATGTAATACTTAGATTTTTATATATTGATCTATGGTTAATTAATTTAGTCAATAATTTAATGGATGTCGATAAAAAAAAAGTTATTATTAATAAAGAACATGTAAAAAAATTAATTAAACTAATACAAAATAAAAAACAAAAAGATAACATACAGTATACAGGTATATTTGTTGATAATAAAATTGCACAAAAAATAGAAATATCACAACGACAATTAAAACGCTCAACATACTATCCTGAACTCAGTATGAAAAAAGAAAAAAAATATGAGACTATTGCAACTAGTGATGCTTAATATTTGCCAGTACTTCCGAAACCACCTGTTCGTTCGTTAATGGTTTTCATATTGTGATCGCACTCAACTACATGTGGTGTAATTACGGGGATTATTAATAATTGTGCAATACGAGTATGTTTCTTATATGTAAATCGAGATTTGCCATGATTGTGTAACACAACCTTTATTTCACCCGGATAATCATAATCGATTATACCGGCTCCTGTCTCAATACCTGATCTTACACTGAAACCTGAACGAGGCCATATCTGCCCGCAACATCCCTTAGGAATATCGACAACAACACCAGTTGAAACAATTTCTCGAGACCGTGCGTCAACGTATCCAGAATGAGTTGTGTATAAATCATAACCAGCTGAACCGCTTGTTGCAAGTGATGGAAGTTTTGCTTCATCACTGACCTTAAAAACTCTCAACTGTTTGTTCATGTTGAATTATTTAAAATGAAGTCTTTCGAGCTTCGAATTATAATTTATTAATTAGCAATTTCAATTTTTATTTTTTTTTAAATATTGGCTGAGTAAATTATCTGCCTCTTTTTGAATCATGTTATCACGTTCATCATCCGGTATTGGACTAATTTCATGCAATCTTTCAATATTGATAACCGCTTTGTCAAATATATTTTTTATTATTTTTCCCTGTTTTTTTCTTGGAAACTGATGTAATTTATTAACCTCCACATATTTTTGTTGTGTTGATTGTGGTGGGTTGGGGACGGAATTAATTAAATTATTTGGTCTAGATAATGGTTGTTTTGTATCATCATTACACACCTGTGCCTTACGTATACGTTCCCATATTAAATCTTGATCAGACATCTGCGAAATAATTTCCTCTTGAATGTGTTGTTTTGCAAGTTCTTCACCACAATCAACTGGTTCAGATATAGTTGGTTCAGATATAGTTGGTTCAGATATAGTTGGTTCAGATATAGTTGGGTTTGGCTGCGTGATACAACGTGCTAATATTTGTATGTACTCATCATGAATATTGCGCATTCGTGTATGGTACTGTAATAACATTTCATTGATATTCATAATGAAAATTGAATTATGACTTATTTATATATAACATTACGCAAAGATTTAAAATGGAATTATATAAAATAGTTGAACGAACTAATATCTGGACAACATATATGACATTAAATGTTGAAGCTGACAAAAGAGCGTTTGAATCGAATTTCGAAAAAAAATATGACTTTGATAAAATCATTAAACGTTTATCTAAAAAGAACACACGAGTACACGTAAGAAGACGTCATGAATTAATTGAAGAACCAGTAGAGATAAATTCGATAGATGAGTCAGACAGACTTACATCAGTTCAATTTTGGAACTTGATAACTAGAAATAGAATATTTGACAGAGATGAAAGAAATATGACTTCTCAAAATATAAGATACACACATCAAGAAGCTGTTAATCTTATACAATATTTAGACAATAACATAATTCCAACAATGTTAGATGCGATGTCCGAACAACCATTTGATGATGCAGCTCAAACAATTGAAGAAAAAAAAAATGTCATTACGCACATAGCAATGAAAGGTCACACATATTTTACAAATATGTGTCGGAACCCATCAGTTGTATTATTCATGTGTACTAATACATATCCAACATACACGTGGATTAAAAATATTCGTTAAGTTCATCATCGTGATTCATATTATCTTCAGATGGATCTAAATATGATGCATTCGTTATGGATGGCATTGTTTGTTTAAAATGCCGGTCTTCATCTTCTTTGCTAAGGATTGGCTTGGGTAAATTGTCTTTATGAATTTCTTCGATAAATATACCAAGAATTGGTAAATTATCTAATTGATTATTATTTTTTCGTTCTTCGATTTTTTCTTTTTCTGTTATTTGCGATTTAATCATATTTATTTGTTTAACGATAGACGTAAATTCCAGATGCTGCTCTTTTGAAAATTTATTGTTTGACCGTTCATCCATTAGTTGACCCATTTTTTGATTTAATATATTTAATGCAATCGTTTTAGGTTGATAAAATCTAGGAAACATGTTTAACGTATTTTGGTTTATCTCTAATAACGTATTGTCGAAATATTTTTTTTCCTTCAATACTGTCGATGACACAACAGATGCATACACAGTTCTCATAGCATAATACAAAAAACCTATCGATTCCAACACGTTTTCATGTTTTGCTAAATCACCAAGGTCTAAACTATATCCGCGAGCAACTGGTTTAACTGTAAATTTTAAGCATATATTTTTTTTATAGTCTTCCCATGGCATTAATATAAGAGGGTCTTCAATTATAGGTATTGCATCTTCAAAAATACTTAAATCCGAAACATCACCACCAATCATAGAACTATATAAAGATTTAATGTACAACATAATAGGTCTTTCCGCCAAGTTAAAAACTCTATTAACCTGCTGTTTCTTTTTTACGTCCATAGTTATAGTTTAGTATATTTTTATTTTTATATGCTTATTAAAAAAAAATGTTTAATTAAAATAACATATTTACTATTCAGATTTAGTTTTTGTTTTTGTTTCTGGTTCTGGTTCTGGTTCTGGTTCAGGTTCAGATTTAGTTTCTGGTTCAGGTCGCTTTAAAATAGTTGCGTATGATTTACCTTTATGTTCTTTAGGTTTGGTTGGCGGCAGCGACAACTGTGGAAATTCCACATTAGAATGAAAATATGAATTACTATCATAAATCCGCCCGTTTGTTGGTTTCTGCTGAGCTTTATGCATATTGCGATGAACATTACATTTATATAAATTGTCAGCCCATTCAATATACAACACACGACGTAAGTAGAAATGTTTAATAATACAACGCTCATCAGTCCACAGTATCAAATTAACCAATTTAGCATGTTGTAAATATCGACTAAATGAGTTGTTATTTTTCCTATATAAAAATTGGATAACCTTTCGAGTCATAAATTCATCTTGTGATTTCGGCTGTGCTTCATTCAAATAATCCTGAAAAACTTTAATAGATTCAGTAGTTAATATTTTCTTGTCGATTAGGTCAGATTTCAATATCTTTTCATACACATCACCTAGACGTTTAGAACTTTCTACTAAAGCAGAAGACATTGTTTGGTTTTGATATACATAAAATATCTTATCTTTATAATATTATATACAACACTTTCCAGAATATACTACAATGGGTATATGTAATAGTAGAAATAGAAACGAAAAAAACCCCAATAGTAAAATACAATTATTGCAATCAAAAAATGACAGATTGTCATTTCAGTTAAAAAAATTATCAAAAAAATATATGGAAAATGAAAAAAGATTGATTCATATCGATTATATATTAAGTTCACACGAAATTGTTGCTGAATCAATACTCGAGTCTAAAATAAACTGTGAATGGCTTGATAATAAACAAGAATGTGAATATTTAATAGATGTTGTGAAATTTATTCATGTAGCGTGCAACGACTTATCATGTGGACGTTTAAGCATAAGTTTAGAATAAATATTTTTTGCATTTAATTGAGTGCATTTTTTAATAGGTATTTGATTAAACGTATTAACTATATGTCTATTATGTTTAATGCATGTTGTTTTGTTTCCCCACCCATTGTAAATTTCTCTAAAAGACCTAAGTGCCTTAATTTGATTGTTATAAATTATAGATGAGAATTTTAAAATAGATTCTGTTGTGTCTGACATCATGTCTTCATTTAGTATAGGATCCGTATCGAGCTTATTTAATTTATCTACAAATATATTGTAATACTTGTTTGATTTAATATCGGAAATCAAAAATCCTTTGCAGACAATATAAGTTTCAGAGTTTGTTCTCTTTGATGACATCGGTTTAACAACGAAAACTTGCTCAAACATCGTAGTTAGTAATGTAAGATATGACCTTGTAAATTGACTAAATAGTGTATAATGTTTTATAATCATATTTCCCTTCTCAGCTACTACAGTTAAACCACATACTATTTGACCAAGATTAGCAATACTATGTAAGTGTTCCTGATTATTATAATCTGATGACGAATCAAATCCTAAATCGCATGTATATAAATTAACAGGATTTTCGATATTATAAATTTTCTTAAACTGGTCGGCGAAATCGCGAATGTTTTCCATTTTTATTATATCCCCGTTATTTTTTTTGTGCATCATCCAATTATCAGGATAATTTTTGTATAAATCATATTTGTCATCAAGAGGATCTTTATTTTCTTCAGTTATTTCTACTAATGATGAAGCATGCCAATTAAATTTTTTAATGTTTGTTAAAGCAATATATTGATATGTAGCTAATATAAAACTACCTGGAAACGCGGCATTGTCAAAATATACACAACTATCGGCATGTTCTAATAGCTTAAAATAACTTAATAATTCATAACATTTTAGCCATGCGTTTGTTACATTGCATGCGTTATATTTACGCATAATGTTGAATTTTTCTTTATTTAACGGGTCAAACAATTTCATTGTTTTATATGCTTGCCTATCCTTATAAATTTCATCTAAATAATTTTTTTCAAGAATAAGTTTTTTTTCCAATTTGTATAACTCATCAACATCTTGCGTATGCTGTGATTTGCCATTAAGTGTTTTAAGGAGAACGCTATGCATAGTTGGATATGTTTTATGTTATATATATTTCATTTTTAATAGTTATTATATAATACACTAATAATGTCAACAAACGCATTTACAACCCTGGTTATGAAGAACCCGCACTATGTATATGGTGCGATGGTTATGGCACATTCACTTAGATTGACACAAACAAAACATAAAATAACATGTATGCTAACATCTGACTTATACCATGATTATAATAAATTGCTTAAATGTGCATTTGATGAGGTGTATGAGATTGATTATATAGAAGCCAAGGGACACGAGCTAACTTCAAAAAAGCAAAAAGAGATATATAGTGAATGGATGAGCATTTCGCCAACTAAATGGAGGTGTTTAGATTTATGTAAGTTTAAAAAAATATGTTTTTTAGATGCCGATTTAATAATAACAAAAAATATAGACCATTTATTTAAACTGAAGGCACCCGCCGCTGCATTTGTAAATTATTGGCTGGAAAGAAAAAATCCGTCATATGTAGGCATCAAATATGGTGAAGAAATAAATTCGGCAATAATTAAAAAAAACCTACGTAAAGGATATGTTGCTATAGGACATTGTTTGATACTTGAGCCAAAATGCAATTTAGTCGATGACTTTATTGATTTTATAGAAAATAAATTCATTAACAATACAGGTTCGGTTTCGATGATTGATGAAAAAGCCATAGTTAGTTTTATGTTGCATTTAAATAAAACATGGACCCAGCTAAATCATAGATACAATACAATGCCTTGGTATATAAAGGATAGCAACACAACTAATATAAATGGTCGAAAAGTATTCCAACAACCAAAAATATTACATTTTTTCAATAAAGAAAAACCGTGGATTTCTGAACGAGGAAAATGGGACGACACAGAAATATGGTGGCAATATTATGACGATTTATTAACTACCATGCCAAAATCAGAAATCGAAAAAATGGCAGACGTTGAAAAGTTTAACAAACACTCTAAAAAAACCTGCCCATATTGTAATTTAATTATGACGAAGGTTGGAAGGAACATAACCGAATGTATGGGAAATACAATAAAAAAAAACAATTATGATGATAGACATACCATGATAGATTCTAATAAAATTACATGTCCTCAATTAAAATAATAGTAATTTAATCAGATGTCTGAGTTTAATTCGGGCATGATGTATGTTATTTCAAGTGGTAAGAAAATCCTTTTACTTCCATAATAAACATCAGTAAGTCTATCAATTGGGTTTTGGATATTGCTTGTGTCATAATCTATAGAAAAATTGTAATCATCTATATAAGTAATTAAAAACCCAGCAGTTCGATTAATTGTGTCGCGTATCGTATCATTTTTTAATTTTTGGTCAGATAATATAGCAGGTACCTCACCAACTTGAAAATCACTAAAATATACCCTGTCGCCATTTAATAAATTATGTGGTGCGGTTGTTGTAACTTGTGTTAGTGGTGCGATGCCGAAATAGTCAAATGTGACAGTGTCATTATCATTATCAAATAAAATTTGTTCTATTGGTGATGCAAATGAAATATCGAATGTTTCGTTTAATGGTAAGGGTTTATCGAAATAAACATAACCATCATTGTATTTATTGGTTTCTAAATTTATGAATGATGTGTCGATTTGCGATTTAAGCATAAAATGAAATTTTCGATATTCATGTGCAATAAACGCTTGTGAGTCATAATTACCAACCAACATGGAAATTCTTGCATATTTATTATCTGCTGATTTAACATATGGTATACGAGATGGGTAAATTCGCAATGCTATCACATCACGCACAGGCTTACCAACATTCGCACCTTTTATTGTTTCCTGAGTCAATGATATATCCCAGATAAATTTAGATATTCTTCTAATGTTAACACCCGACTCGACAGTATTGACATATTCATATGAATTACAATATCGCGAATCTAACAACATATATGCCTTTTTATGTTGACTCTTTGGATTTAATACGCGTGCTGCATTATGTGCCGTTGATATACCAAATAATTTTTTTATTTCGGATACAGGATTCGGTATCATAGCTTCTTTCGGGTTATTTTGTTCTTTTGTTCGAGATATTATATATGCAGGATTGTCATATATGCCATGTGATATACCTGACTCACTTGATATACCAATTGTTTTTCGCAAATGATTTTGAACATCGTCATTTGCAGCTTTCATTGCGTCATATTTGGAAAATTCATTAGCGAGTGTGTTAATAATTATAGGGATTGTTTTTTTAACAGAGCGTGGTTTCAAAACATCCGGATCCAATTTACGGATAAAACTAACTGTTTCGACCTGTTCTGTCTGTCTTAAATCTCTTTTTATTTTTTTACCAACTGCAGCAATTATTTCATTATAAAATTCATCAGTGTTATATTTGCGTAAATAGTTTGCACTATGGTATTGATATTTTGTTGTCATTTAACTTTTAGATTATATATTTATATATAACATATTTTTATACAAGATATATCGTCGTATTTTTTTTTAACGAAATTTATCAAATATTATATAACATATATAATCTAAAAGTTAAATGACAACAAAATATCAACATAAAACACTTGTATTTACTAACCCAAATACAGTACGCACGATTTTTATTATTATGGTTATGTTTATAATTATAATGGAGTTTATTGAGGAAGAACAAAATATAAAATGCTCTCAGTTCAAAATAAACGAGGTTGTTTCAAAAATAGTTAAACAAAAGGAAAAAAAAATACATCACAGATTAGCAGATTCGTGCAAATCAGGAATGTTAAGAGGTTGCGTAACTGGTGGAATAAATGGCGGATTGGAGGGTATGATCGCGGGGGGTGTGATGTTTGGTATAGCAAACCCAATTATAACATATTTGTCATAATGTTAAATCAACAGATTTAACGCCAATAAATTTGCATACACTGCTTGGTAATGATGTCTACTCCATCCTTTGCATTAAGTAATATTAACGTGCCATAATATTACTCACTACAAAACATAATTGTAATATTTTTTTAGCATTATCGGGAAACATCAGTAGCATACCGATAGTAACTGCATAAATGCCCCATCCCCGTAATAAGTCTAATCTTGAGTATGTATTTTTCCAATCTTATTCTGTTGTATTAGATGTATTTAAACATGTAAGTAGACCGAAAATTATAAATAACAACGCGATGGACTCGCGATTCATATTATATAAATCATATTATGTTTTATAAAAAAAATATTAGATGTTATGTACAATAATTTTCACTTTAAGCTAGTTGCTTTCATACAACATGTGCCTGAAGCAGGACGAACCGTTTCAAATACATGAACAGACCGAACCTGAACTCGAAGTGGTTTCAGACCGGATTCATCATCAACAATAACTAAGTTAGGACGGCGTTCACCCCAAACGCTATCGTAATCATCGCCAATTTGAATGTAAGACATGCTTGTTTGTGTGTTTACACTGATATGTGTAATTACACATATTATTCAATTTTTTTTAATTTTGAATATTCAAAATTATATTATAAAAACTACCCGACATGGAGATTGCTAAACAATTGGTGAATAATCAGGAAAATGGGTTATATGTTAAACAATTATCTGATGAATGGCATGCTATCCGAAAAACCATAATAACAGCAACAGATGTTTCTACAATTACTGGAAACAATATTTTCCAAACTGAACGAGAATTATTTATAAAAAAAATATCAGAATGCAAAATTGACAATGATGCTGTAAAATGGGGTAATACATTTGAACCAATTGCCAAAAGTTATTATGAATTCAAAAACAAAGAAAAATGTTATGAACTTGGACTGGTAATACATAATAAATACCCATTTTTAGGAGCCAGTCCGGATGGTATACTCATGTCTGGTAAATTAATCGAAATTAAATGCCCAATAACAAGACAAGTCGATGGTACTATACCAATACAATATTGGATTCAAATGCAAATCCAAATGGAAGTGTGTGATATGCCTGTATGTGATTATATTGATTGTCAATTTTATAAATGTGTAAACAAAGATGAATACGATACAATTATTACAGATACAAAAGGAACATCTGATAACATTTATTGGGTCATGAAAAAATGTATAATTAAACAAGTTGATAGAGATACAGAATGGTTTAAAAAAACATTACACAAAATATCTACATTTCACAATTATTTATCGAACTATAATGGGGATATTCCGTATCAGTTAAGAGATTGGCACACATGGATAGCCGCATCACATACAAAAAATTTTATGATAGATGACCCATTAATCGATTGGTTGGAAAAAAATTCAACCAGGGAATATTCTGGTGGTTCAGTAAATCTATTCACAAATAAATTATTTGAATTAGGAAAGCAATTCGAAAAAAAAATAGTCGAATCAATTAAACTCAAATGTAAAGATTTCGTGCAAATCTCAAACGGATGTGATGCACGTTCTATTGACCAATATAAAAAAACATTGTGGCACATTGACAATCAAACTCCTATAATTTACCAGGGTGTTTTACATGATACTGAACGACGTATATACGGAATACCTGATTTGTTGGTTTATGGCAAATGGCTAAAGTTGTTTGGATTACCTGAGTCTAACGGATATAGAGTAATCGAGATAAAAAATTCAAAAATTTATATGGCAGCTGACAAAAAACATATACGTAATTCAAATAAAAGAATGCTTGCTTATAAATCACAATTATTTATATACAATTCAATTATTGGGAAAGCACAAGGATATACGCCTTCAAGGGCATATATTTTAGGCAATTCATCAAATATACCAACGTTGGGTTATCATGTTGGTTGTGTTAATTATAATGTATATGATAGAAATATACGTGGCAAAACTAAACAGGCAATTTCATGGCTTAGAAATATGCGAAAAAACGGACATCAATGGACAACAAATCCTCCATCTGTACCAGAACTTATGCCTAATATGTGCAATGACGATGCTAAATGGAATAAAACAAAAAAAAGTATAGCTGATGAAACGAACGATATAACTGCATTGTGGATGTGTGGTACGAAAAATAGAAAAATAGGATTGTCAAATAATATAACAAACTGGAGACGGCAACGTACAACATCGAAACAACTTGGTGTAAATGGTGATAAAGTCGCAAATACACTTCAATTGATTATTGATTATAATCAAGACCCTGAATATGTTGAACCATTTACAACAATTGACAAACTATCAGAGAAATACATGTTCTACCCACATAAAATTAAGAATACAATGTATAACTGGCGGAGAAAAAAATTAGAATTTTATGTTGATTTTGAAACAGTCAATGACATGAGCGATAATTGGGACGGAACAATAATATTTATGATTGGTGTGTATTATTATGATCAAAAAAATAAAACAGAAGTATTCAAGAATTTCTGCGTTGATTTAATAACAGAAACAGAAGAGCGAAAAATAATTCAACAATTCAATCAATATGTTCATCAAATTATGAAGAGACATAAAGTTAAAAAAACAAATGTTTATCACTGGGGAAACATCGAAAGACTTTTATATACAAAAGCATGTTGCAAATATAATATTAAAGAACAAATAAAGTGGTGTAATTTACTATCACTATTTAGGGACGAACCAATTGTTGTTAGAGGCTCTATGAACTTTGGACTAAAAAATATTGCAAAAGCAATGTATGCCAATACGATGATACCAGAAATATGGGAAGAATCATATATAAACGATGGTTTAAATGCAATGATATATGCATATCAAGAACATATTAATTGTGTGCAGAATAACACAACTATGAATATGTCAAGCGTTGTTGGTGAAATAGTTAAATATAATAGAATTGATTGCAAGGTCATGTATGACATAGTTAATTATTTACGAAAAAAACATTAAACGTTTAACAATATTAATAATTTTTTTTTTAAAAAAAAATTTAAAAGGGTATTTCTCCCCACTCAGCGAATATTACTCCGCGTCATAGTTTAATTTAAATCCAACCAGGTGGTTTTTTCAATTTACTGTTTTATTCAGGATCTAAGCGAAGTGATCACAACAACAACCATGGCGATGATCACGGACATGTCCCGTACAGAAGCAGTTGTGATCAACGGTTTCTTCAGAACAGCGAGAGCCTGTGCAAGTCTCTTTTCGTCACCTTTTACACAACATTCCAGAGTGTGAAGCCGAGTGGCGTGTTCAAAATGAGAGATGTCGCCGGCGTCAACTGCAAGTTGAGCCATTCGAAGTCCAAAGGGGGTGAGCAAACGCTTGCTTTCTTCGATGCTTTTTGTCAGACGCGCTATGTCTTCACGTGCCCTATCAACTTGGGACTGAGTCGCAAAGAGACCGAGCATGTAAAAGACTATCGCAAATTCAAATTTGAATATTAACTTATGGAATATATATAAAGGTAAAAATGTCAAGAAAAAACCAATACACTGCAAGCGATGTTTCTGATAGCGAACTGGATAGTGGAACCGATTTAGACAAATACAGCGATAGTGAATATGTTCCACACAAAAAAACAAAACGTAAATGTTCACCACATCGGGTTGTCACTCGCAGCCAATCTAAGATTGCCAAGGTACAAACAAGACAAACAAGACAAACAAGACAAACAAGACAGACAAGACGAGGGCGTGCAAATAATATTAGACACAAAGACGATTCCGATGCATCAGATATAGAATTAGGCAGTGATACATCTGATGAATCTAATGAATCTGATGAATCTAAAGATGAAAAGAAATCTACAATTGACGTTGATTCATTATTGAATATATTAGTTGATTCAGCAAATTCAACTAATAGATGGAAAACTGGATTAACACAACGAGATATAACAAAGTATGAAAAGCAATACAACAAAATACTAGATGACATAACGTATTGTCCTAAAATATATGATATTTTAAAATCAAATATGACATTTGTTGATAAATGCAATATTATTGAAAAAATAAATATATATAATAATATCGCACCAAATACTCACGAAAAAGCAGAAATCAGAAAACAAATAATTAAGTTGTTTAAGACACATACAAATGCGTCTCTTGAGTCTGAAGAAAAGAAACTTGTTTCCGTGCAAACAGAATCACTAAAAACACAAATATTATCTTTGCCGACTTCTTATAAAAATAAACAATTGCTATATAATAAGTATATGCATTTACAATCGCTGAATGTAATGTCGTCCGAATATCCAAAATTAAAAATTTGGGTCCAAAATGCATTAAAGATGCCATATGCGATTAACAATCCTATCAAATTCAACGATGATCGCAATACGCTATGGTCATATTTAAAAAATGTGCGAAGTATATTAGATGAAACTATTTATGGAATGGACAAAGTGAAAACACAAATTATTTGTATTCTTAATTCTATGATTACAGGTAATGGAAAACCAACTGGCATAGCAATGGTTGGACCTCAAGGTGTCGGCAAAACGGAATTGGCACATGCTATATCTAGAGCAACGAGATTACCGTTCGTGTCTATACCAATGGGCGGTGCGTCATCTGGTGAAGTTTTAACAGGTATAAGTTATTCATATGAGGGTAGCCAGCCTGGTGAAATATTTAATTCTATTAGTCAAATGAAACAATTAAACGGAATAATATTTATGGATGAAATTGACAAGATTAGCAAAACTTCGCATGGTGAAGAAATATCAAAATTACTTTTGCATATAACAGACACAACACAAAACCACAACTTCACAGATAAATATTTGGGGAATCAGTTTCAAATCGATTTAAGTCAAATATTGTTTGTTTACTCATTAAATTATGCACACCTTATGAATAAGACATTAAAAGACAGAATATCTATTATACAAGTTGAAGGGTATACGAACGCGGAAAAGGCGGAAATAGCCAACAAATATATTATTCCTAAAATAATCAAAACATTGGGTATATCTAAATATAATATAACAATCACTGATAATGCAATGCAGTATATGATTACGGAAACAAACAAAGATTATTCGTTTGAGACCATGAGAGATGGTAAATCCGGAGTACGACAATTAAAGCATAAACTAAACACTTTATTTAATAAAATAAACTTAGAAATAACCAAAAAAAATAATATAGATTACAAAATAACTAAAGAAATAATTGATAAATTTGAAATATTTAAAACAAAAAATATAACTCACTTATCTATGTATACATAACGTATTTGATTACGAAATTAATCATTAAATATATATAACTAATATATATATAAATATTTTTTTAAAAATGTATGCAGTTCTAGTTATTATTTTGATATTTTTAATGCCATTAATATATTCTGTTGGCGACCATAATTCCGTTATGTGCAATTTAAAGGGATTTTGGTCATCATCTGACGATTTCAACAAAGATGCTGAAATTTCGTCTTTTAGTTTATATATAGGAGATAGGAAAAACAATTTGTATAGTGGGTATTTGTTAATGATAGGGGACGATAATGATATTATAATAAATGAACCAATAGAATTTTGCTTAACTAACATACCTAAAAATATTTTATCGCGAGATAAAACATTTAAACTCGTTTTTACAGAAAAAGAAACAGGATTACTACCAACCACTTTAACTTTTAACTATTCATGCACTTCCGGAAAGATAACTTTTTGCGATGCTAAAAAGGTTTATGCTGTATTTTTTAAAAATAATGTTGTTACTGAATTGGAACGAATTAAAGATGAAATAAATAACCCTAAACAAAAACAACAATTAAAGATACCAATCAAATTACCAAAATTACTGAAAAAAAAAGCATAGGATGGTTCGTGATATAGTGAATTACACAGGAAGTCGCTCTTCCCGCAACAAGAGACGCAGTCGCATGTATTTGATGTCGTACATTTGTTGTTGCTTCAACTTTTGAATGGTGTCGACAATCCCGCAAATACCACTTGCATGACTGCTGGCGTCGTGGACATGCTGTCGTCGGAATCGAATACGTCGCTGTACTGAACAGTAGCTGCTACCGACGCCTTGTGTGCGCATCTTTCCTCGCATGGTGATGAGATACGCTCCCATGCATTCTCGGACATGCGTGTCTTGCGGTTCATGGAAAATCTGAGTCATGAGTTTCATGAAGGCGGTGTCAACTGCTGCGATCGATGCAATGCGTGTGTGCTTTGACATGCATTCGTCTAGCTCAATGCGGTGCTTTGGCAGACGTTCGCACAACTGTCGCAGTTTTAGTTTACGCCGTTGACATTGGCGCTTGCTCAACGTATAACCCTGAAGGGCATATAGTTGATGAAGTAGATGAATTTGTTGATGAACTGGGCTGTCAGCTTCTACCATCTTGACTTCCTTGCATTCCGGTCCAATTTGTAGTTTTTCGACTTCCATGGTTTTGTGTATATCATGTCCTTTTTTTACTTCTTAAACTGGAAGCTTTGTATAGTACTTAATATATCTTGTGGCATCACGATAGGTAAAAGCATTCCAAATAGTGTTGTGCCGCCTGCTGAACTAAACGCGATTGCTATCGGCCAGTATATTGGCGAACGTCTATATGCCGGTGTATGTTCATGTATGTCATAAAAAATACCACCTAACATAATAAAAACAAAACATATGATAACAACCGTTGCCGTATTCACATCTTTTTTTGTAATTTTTGGCATCTTAAAAATATCAAAATTGAATTATATTTATCAAAATATATAAAGTAAAAACAGAAAAAATGCCGGGAATCATTTACGCAAGAGTTTCAACAATCATGCAAAACAAAAATAAATCAGTTAGTTTAGATGCACAGGAACAATTATGTAAAAAATACGCAAATGAGCAAAACATTACTATTAAAAGAGTCTATAAAGAGGTATGTAGTACTTTTCGAAAAATACCCAACATGTTGCGTGCTGCATCCCAAGTTCGTAACGCAACAATACTGTGTGCGGATGTTTCGCGGTTTTCTAGGTCTGCTAAATTAGGTTTATCTATAGCAAATAAGGTGGTCGCAAATGGTGGCAAACTCATTTTTATAGCAGAGCAACTTATATATGACAACACAGACAAGGAACAATATCTTATAATGCATTTAAAACAGACAGAGTTGGAAAGTCAAAAAATTGGAATGCGGGTTAAACGTTCAAACTCATTTATCAGAAGCCGTGGTGGTTTAACTAATGGAATTGTACCATATGGGTTTAATTACAACGTTAAAATTACAAAAAATATACATGAATCAAATATAGTCAAATTCATTAAAGTTGCGAGAACTGACCATTTTAAAGAGTCTGATATCAATCATGCATTGGGTAAAATTATAAAAACATCAAAACCAATTGAAATTATTGACAAAGACGGGTACGCCCTGGATGTGAGCAACAGAAAGTTAACATACTACGAAATAGCAGATTTATTAAATTCGTATAATATTAATAAGCGGAAAAAGAAATGGACACATAATACTGTAAAATCTGCGGTTAAATCACATGATAGGCAAGTAAGTTCCAATGAATTATCAATGTGTGAAATTGCAAGAAGTTTGCCAATATTAAAACGAACAGCTGATGATGACTTATTTGCTGAATTTTGCAAATTTAGAAAATTTATGAAATCTAAATCTTAATAAAAAATGATTTTGTATATGTGATTATACGAACAATGACCTCTTGCTCATCATGCAATGCAAAAAGCAAAAATCACATAGAAACATATGTAAAAAATTTAAACTTTATGAATATGACATACATAAATGAAATATTAAAATACGTAAATACATCAAATGTATTTATATTTCACACAACGAACGATGGCAAAAATCACATGATTTGTGATGAATGTTTTGAAACACTTAAAAATAGGGCAAATATACACGACACAAATATAGTATCATGTCCTGCATGTCCCCGAATGATGTTTATATGAATTCAATATGTGGAACATTAAACATTTTCAAAATATCTATATCTGAATTTAATTTTTTATCACAGTCATATTCAATCTTTGCGAGTTTAGTTTTAGGTAATACACTATTGCTTGGTAAAAAAGAACCATCTCTACCCATATGATAAACAGTATAATAATCTTTATTATGATACTCAATTGTCATAATTTTTTTTGTTGGTGTTCTAACCACTTGCATTTTCGTTATAAAATACACATTTAATTTTTTTTTATTTAGGTATTGTAATAATTGCTTACTAAACATAATTTTACCGCGTAAATATGAAAATTGAATTTTATATTTAAAGTATTTATATTTATAATAACTTGAAACATGGACAAGCCAATTTCAATTTACCTCAACAACGGCGAAACTGAAGAATTAAAAGCAAATACCAAATGCGATCATCCATATCTGATATTATTAAATGATAAACTCAGAAGGTCGCAAGATGAAATGACAGATGACATGAAAACAATGCGAACACAAATCAGTGATTTAGAATATGAATCAGATAGGATGGAAAAAACTGTTCAAAATCTGCGAGGTATTTCAAAAAATTTCATAGAACTGAACAAATTACACAAAATATTAAATAGTGCAGAAAAAAAATACACAACTCAATTAGAAGCACATATTGGATATTTAAGACGGCAAATCAATAATATATTTATAAAAATTCTTATATTTGTAATTACTGACATATTAATGTGTATTATGTTTGCTGCTGCTAATGTCATATCATTAGAACATATGTCATGTACTATACTCTTATACGCAAGTGTCATTGGTGTTATACATTACATGAAATATACTAATCGTATATACGAACTTATATCTCCTGTCGATGAAAGATTATTGCGAATTAGAAACAATTTCTCAGGCGATATTACAACAACAAAAACATTAATCAAAAAAATAAACAAATCCGTAGATTTTCTTAATGATTTAGTTGATTTAATGTAATAATGTTTAAATATTTTTTTATTTGTCGTACATCCGTTTAACCGTATTATCCGGCTGCACTTCGCATATAGCATATTTTTTGAATCCAACGAGGAATAACCATCCGCTAAGAAATGCGGAACTGAGAATGAAGAATGCAAGAATAGATCTTTCATAATGACCCTTTGTACTGGACTCCATAGTGTCTCGTTTATCGACATACGCAATGAGCACACCAGCCATTATAATAAAACATACTACAAAAATACCAATGAAAGGTTTTGGTGCAATTTTCGTAAGAGCATCTCGAATTACTTTAACCATTTTTTTTTTAAAATGTATTATTTATATCCAACTATATATTTTTTATAATAAAAAAACTAAATTAATTATAAACTTGATACTAAATTATGCGATTTAATTGTCGGAAATTTGAGGTGCGATTTAAAATATAATAATTCACGTTCCGCAATATATTCGGCAAATTTTTGTGCTTGAATTTTTTTTTCAAGACTAATGTTAAAATCCATTGTTTTCATACGACGCGTTGGAACTGTTATAGTTCTTTCAAAATACCCAATTTTCATAGCAGAACGCTCAATCCTATTTAGTAAATGGTTTAATAAACTTGTGCCATATTGAATGATGTTGTTGATATCATTTGTTGTATTGGACAATTTACTTCTTACTTCGGTATCACTCATGAACTTTAAACCGAGTGTCTTGTTATTAATTGTCTTAAAATTGCTATCCATGTCATCGTCTGGATAGTTTCCATCGAACACAGTAATTGGATAGTTATTGGATATACCACCATCGCAATAAATTTCATTATTTATTATAATTGGTCTATATACAAATGGCAATGACATACTTGCCCGAACAATTGACGATATTGGCATTGATGGTGTTAGATAACGTGAGAAATATACTGGTTTATCTTTCGTAATATTTGTTGCAATTATTATTAAATCTTTACCATGTATATTATATAAATCTTGAAATGATGCGTCAGGATTGCCTAACTTTACTTGTATTAAATTACGGATATATTTTAATAAATGATCACCCTTATAAAACCCAAATTCATTGTACATTCTGTATAAATCCAAAGTTATCCCAAATGAATCATCCAATAAATCGGGCATATGAAATTCCAACAATAATTTATTGAGTTCCTCATATGTATAACCAACTGCCAACATTGTGGCAACTAAAGCACCAGCAGATGTTCCCGCATAACGTTTAATTTTTTGTAAAATCCCATAATTATTTAAAGCCTTTAATGTACCACCTATGCACACACCCCTAGCACCACCGCCCTCGATTACTAAATTTTCAAAATCAAACATTATATAAATACACAAAATTTTACGTTTATAAAATAAAATTATTCATAATTTAATTTGAGAAATTCCAATGTCAGGTGATATAACATTCTTAAAAACATCCCGACACAGATATGGGCAACGCAAATCCTGATAAATAAAATTGAATTTAAATTTTAGATATTATATTAATTCTTGACAACAGAAAAAAAATGGACATTACATTGAGTAAGCAGGTTGCAAATAACATTATGATGATTATGGTTTATATATTAGTAATATCAACAAAGTTGGCGAATTTATATGTTATATATATGGCAATAAATTTATTAAAAGATGTAATTCACCCAGCAATTAGGCTGCTGGCTATTCTAGATTTATATATTAGTAATATCAACAAAGTTGGCGAATTTATATGTTATATATATGGCAATAAATTTATTAAAAGATGTAATTCACCCAGCAATTAGGCTGCTGGCTATTCTAGATTTGTGCATTGAAATGACAATTAAACATTTCTCCCTAAACGATTAGGTTTTTTTTATCGACGTTTTTTTTCTCGATGGTTTCTTTTTATTTAAACATTTTTTACTTACAGTAAATGATCTTGTTTGACTTGATTTGGGAACAATACGCAGCACGCATTTAGATTTTTTACCGTATAGTGATTTGTCACAACCGATTTCTTTCTTTTTTTCTTTTTGTATCCTTTCTATAGTTCGTTTTGATTCTTTTTCGTCGCATCTGGATCTAAAATGCTCATACCTGTCTCTCACTTCTTCATATGAAATACTTATATTTTTTTTAAGCATTTTGTTAACACAATTGTGTAATTTATAAATAAAATATGAGTATGTTTGTCTATTCTTCATAACACTTGGTTTAAAGTTTGCAGTTTTTAAATTTTTTTTAAAATTATTACGGCAATACACACATGGCAATACATTTTCCAATGATAGTAGAAAAGTAGTATAATATTTTTTTTGCTCATTTGTTGGGTTAACCGGATAATTAAAACTCATTATATGCAAAGTATGCCATAATGGCGGTCCAAACACGGAACTTTGCATACCATTTGCACTATTATAGTCCGATTTATTAAAAACGGAAGACAACATATATTATATTTAACAAAAAAGCATTTTTTTTTAAAAAGTAGTTAGATAAAGTGTATATTTAAATAATCAACATGGGTAAGTTTGATAAGTTTTTCTTGTGTTTGAATAAATACACATGCTGTTGTTTCACAAATAAATATAAATTTGATCCAAATAAATATACTGGTCACGAACATGATTATGTTATAGATAGTGATATTCATAAAACTACAATGAAACGTGTACCATATTCGAATTCACAAATACCATCAACTCGACACAGAAAAAAAAAATATAAAGGATATCCATCACATAATTCATATAGGCAATTTGAATCCACATGGAGAACATAGATTAATCTGTAGATACTACAATACTACGCCATGATGATTGCATTGGTATTTTGTGTTTTTTAAATACGGGTTTTAATACTTTATAATGGGACATCAGCAAATTATGATATCTAATAAATGTACTTTTACTGATATTACATTCAGCAACAATAACATCTTTTGTAATATGTCGCAAAGATTTAAGGCTCAATGATAATGTATAAATAGCACCAATGCATTTAGTTGTAGTTCTCGAGTCATGAATGACATGAATGTTTTTTATTTCAGCTCTATCAATCAAATCTAATATAAATTGCTTATATTTATCTGGCAACTTCAATGCAGGAAAGTATTGGTCTAGATAATCTTTAATTGGTCGTAATATGGTAGGTATGTTAATAATACCCTTTTCGTTCATTTCTTGTACAATTCTATCGCCGTGTGATAGAAATCTTTCCTCGATTTTCATAACAGATGCTATCTCACGCGGGGTTTTGGTAATATGTTTAATGACACATGCATAGAATAGGCATGCACCAAGCACACCCTTTTTCCCATTACCTCGAAATACATAATTGTGCTCTTTGATTGTGCTGAACATTTCTATTGCCAATTTAACAGCATTCTTTGGAATTTTTTTACCTTCGTGTTGATAATTATAATTACACAAGTCTTTTTTATTACTGTTTTTCCGAAAATATGAATAATTCGCGCATGTTTTTAGAAAACTCCGTTGATAACAATAACTATTCTTCCCAACTATATTGAAAGACATGAATGAATTAACCGAAACATTATGATCCTTCTCAACAGAATAACTAAACTTATTGTTATCATCAACAACATACGTCACTAATCCACATGACGGGCACTCAACAACACCCTCACCCATAACGCCTTCGACGTTACATGTTTTGCATATGGTGTATTTGACGCGCTCGTCACTACTTAATTCTAACTTAATTTCTAAATCTATATTTGGTGTCATATATAATTTTTCAATATTGTTTGTGTTAATATCTGTATTAGTCTCCGATATATCTTGAAACAATGAATCCCATTTATCTTGTTCGTTATTTGTTGATAAATTTTGTTGATGTGTTTCGCATGATATTTCATTACTTTTTGACATAACACTCTTTTCGAATTATGTATTAAAGAAAAGCAACGTATACTTAGCTGATACATAATTCAATTTTAACCTTTAATACATAAAAAAAAATATAAATATATATTATGTATATAACGTTTATCCTGTTTATTCTGTCTTTTCCTCTTCTTTTTTTTCTTCGAACAAATGCATACATTTACGTAAAATATTAACACCTGATTTAGCATGTTTTGTAGCAGTTTCCACATAAGTCTTAAACGCAATATCAAATTGCTGTTGTCTTTCGGTTGCATTCATTGATGGTGATACACTGTCATTGTATGCTTTGTTGCATTTAGTAAATAACGAAGCTGCTGCAGAGTTATATGGACTTGCATTATTTGGGACTTCCATTAATAACAAGATACTTGTCATAACAGCAGAGAAATCGTATGATGGCGACCATTTAGTATCATGCGTAAGTATATCGACGCAAATCGAACCACCGCGTGATATATTTGGGTGATATATAGGTGTCAAGAATTTCACACAAGGTGCATGGAATGGGAAGTATCTTGCATTGCGACCAACACCCGACTTTGTCTTAAATGACAAAATGTGTTCTTGTCCCTTATAATGACCACCGGTTGGTTTGATATATATGTAGAATAAATCTACAATATCATCTTCTGCGAATATAATTTTAAATTCTTTTGAATCTTTTGCTTTTAAATACTTTTTCATGACTGCCTTTGGCCACTTTTTAAGTTGTTTAGATGTGATTGACATCTTGTTGGTTTTGTTGGTTTATATTCTATTAATACACAATTCAATTTTCATTTAAATTAATATACAGGTCAATGAATAATATTAATTTGTTAAACACATTTAAAAATGATTTAACAAATTTGCATGAACTAAAATTAATTGATGATGATTTGTATGAGTCTAAAAAAAGAACATTCAAATACTATTAAGCGACACGATGATGCGTTAAAACCACATATAAAAAAATACGATTACGATAAGTTCAAAGAAGAAGCCGCAGACATATTTAAACCTTATGTTGAACCCGATGATGCAGAAGCAGACCCAGGTACAGGGACACCTGGTGCGAAAACAGGTGGTGCGAAGACAGGGGGTGATATTTGCATACTTGCAGTCGGTGCAATTATAACGATCACAAAAAAATATTGTGTTGTTATAATTATCATTGCTTTATTTTTCGTTTATGTCCAACAATCTGTAGAGAACCAGAAATACGTTTGCGAAGTTTGCAGGAAATCTTCCCACGCTTGTGTATGTTGTGAATATGAACGTTTTGAAATGGGCGCTCTTGCATAAATTCTTGTAGTTCATACATATCAAAATCTTCCGCAAGGTTACTACAGAAGAAGCAACAAATAACCAGGCTATCAAATGCCCAACATACACATGCAGATTTTATAGTCATTAGTCTTTTGCATATCTTACAATGACGATTTTGTGTGAGAAATATATTATAAGCGTGTACTTTTATATCAGTGGATAGTTTACACTCTCGAGTAGAATATTGTTCACGAGCCATTTGTCTAGATGCACTTTTTATCCTACAATCATCACATGCCTTTAGAATAGCACCATTTTTATAGAAATTATATTTTTTTTTCTGTTTTTTGCATCGAACACAGATGAAATCGTGTTCTTGTTTCATCGGTAGTATGTTTAAATATAACTTCTTCAATTTTTTATTATAAAAAATGATATTATTATACAATATTGATACACAAATACGAAAGATTATATGCGATATTCATAATTAATTAAACCATTTCAATCCATTGAAACCGACATTTTTCATTATCGCATATATTTATAAGTCTCATTTCTGCACCTAATCTAACACGTTTGGCAATGTTATATTTGCATTTAGGACATGAAACTTCTTCTTTTAAACTGACTGGGTCATCAGCGGCTTGTTTTAAAATTGTCTGAAATATAATTAAATTACCACCAGTTGTTTCTTCATATCTTAATGTATCATCATCATTTGATTTATACGTTGCATAACACGATAAACACCTATACATAAGTTCATCGTTTGTGGTAGTCACATATAACAAATTATTACAATGATCGCAAAAGTATTTCATACCGATTGTATATTATATATTTATTACATTCATTTTTTAAATTAAAAAAATTGATTATAATGTATTTTTTTGATATATTAGCAAAACTTAGATGGAATTTTACAATCTTGCGATTTGTTACTTGACTAAATATGACGAAAAAAAGGTTCAACTTGAATTTATCGATGCCGAACTAAATGCGGGTTGCTCAATTTGCGGAACGATATGCAAACACAGCAAACATCTCATTCGATTAAAAAAAGACAGTTTTTTTGTTCGCCATGAATTATCTACTTTAAAGTTTGCATATGATATATTTTACAATGAATATATAAAAAAAATATTGAAACCGCATCTCAACGACAATGTTATTAATACAAAACTGTCATTTCATTAACATCCCATATTTCTGCAATATTATAATTGAGCATCCGTCTGATTGACAATGGGCATTTTTTTTTTCGAACTTCTATCTCAGCCATGACTATTGGGTCAGTTTCATCGCCTATATCGGCAAATACAATACTGCCGTTTTCTATCTGCTTAGCTCTATTTGATACAATGCTTGTGAATTCGAATTTTGTAATTTTTTCAGATGTCTTTCTGTATTGCTTTGGGACTATTATTATTTCCTTTCTAGTTTCATTTTCATATTTTTCGGGGTCAAATACACGAAATTTAATTTTATCACTATATTCTCTAAAATTTTCTTCATCGAAAAATTTTTCTTCATCTGCATCAAATTCCATGTCATCATCAGATTCATCATCATCATCAATTAGCTCAGGTAGTTCGTTCTTATTGTCTTTCTTCGCTTGTTCATTAGATTGTTTTTTTTTCAGAGATACTTTCTTAGATTTAGTTGAGCTCATTTTTATATGTGCTGTATGTAATTATATTGACATAACTATAATTCATTTTTCGTTTTAAAAAAATATAAATTATCAGTATAAGTATGTCTACAACCCGATATATACACATACCAGATAACTGGAAACATATAATAGAAATATCAGCAACATGCTTATATCTATTATTATATGCATCTTATTGTATAATGTCATCCGTTGTATCGGTAATAAATAGATTATTATTTATGTTTCCTACCGAATTACTTGTGTATAATCAGTGGAAAACACAATTGTTAAGTATACATAAATGTATTAATAAAGAAGACGATAAAGAGGATGGTGTTAGTGATAATTATTCAATTAAATTAAAAGATGGTGATATGCAATATATTATTTATATGCTAAATATATTTCAACAATTGTAGATATATTGAAGTAATATTAAAATTTAAAATTCAATTATGATTTTATTCTTTTGTTGTGTTGTAATAAAAAATATTTAGTATAATATTAATAATATTATACTAAATATGTTAAACGACTGTGGTGAATATTTTTTTAGAGATGAAAAAACAGCTTTGATATGTAAACATAGTAAAATGCGAATTTTTAAAAGTGGTTTAATGGGCATGTTTCTTGCAACTTTGTTATCATTAATGATATTCATGATGGTGTATGGTCGTTCAAGTAATAGCAGCCGTAGATATAACAGTTACGGGTATGACAGTTACGGGTATGACAGATATGGGTATGACAAACACGGATATGATAGTTTTAAAAGAGACATATATGGGAATTTACATGGATATCCACCTCAGAATCAAACCAATCAAACCAATCAAACCAATCAAACCAATCAAACCAATCAAACCAATCAAATTTCAACTAAAACGAAATTAATTGGAATATCATTCATGTTATTGATTGGTTTTTTTATAGGTATTGTTTCTGGAATAACTTATGATCCAATTAAAAAATATAATTCTGATCAATTGGCTTTGAAAGCAAGAATTGAAAAATTAAAAAAGGATAATCCAGACACAAACACCGATTTGACTGAAATAGCGATAAGTCAATTAATAGAAGAAGAAAAAAATAGGATTAACAAAAGTAGAAAAAACAATTAAAAAAATAAACTTATATTCATATACATCTTTTTTTTAAAGATGTTAACATCAAAGGAGTATGAAAATTTAATAATTAAAAATGATAAATTTGTCGAAGATACACTTATATCATTAGGTTTGGTTAAAAAATATATTATAGAAAATGATTTAATAATTGTCGGGGGTATGGCGATTGACTTATCTCTTAAATTAAAAGGTTCAAAATTATACACTGATGATGTATTACCCGATTATGATTTTTATTCGCCTTCACATCATACCGACGCATACAAAATTGCCGAAAGATTACATTCTGCTGGAATGAAAAATATAACAGTTATTAACGCCAATCACACATCAACTATGCGAGTTCGTGTTAATTATACTGTTGTTGCTGATGTAACGTATATACCACCTTCTATTTTTAAATCATTACCAACGATGATATATAGAGATTTAAAAATAATTCACCCACATTATCAGTTAATCGACCAGCACCGTGCATTATCACTGCCTTTTGAAAATTCACCATGGGAAGTTATAACCCATCGATGGATTAAAGATGCCAAACGCCATGATTTATTATATAGTTATTATCCAATGCGTGATCAGTGTGTTACCAAATATAAATTCACAGAACCGATAAAGATTTCAGCATTGCAATTCGCCAATCAATGTGTCGGTGGGTTTGTTGCATTATTATATTGGCAAAAAAAAGCAAAAGGTATGGGGTATAAAGTAGAATACGATATTGGTAATATTGACATAGATGAAAATGGATTTTCCATGTCATTGCCAATAGATTCACACGGTGCAACTATTTACAGCAATGATATTAAAAAATTAACCAATTCACTGTCAAATACATTGTCATTTAAAAAAGTTAGATGTTATAACCGATATTTAGACAAATTGCCATATAAAAAAATTATAAATAACACATATGAATTATTTGATAATAACGGTATATTGCGAAGTGCTCATAAGTTAGATAATAACATATGGGTTGCAAATTTACAAAGTGTTATGGTATACATGTTAACTAATTGGCTCCTGTTAAATAAAATGAAAGAAATAAAACGAGGACATAGTTTTTTAACTGGGTATATGATTGCGAGAAATATAGTAACATGGGCATCGAATTCATATAAAAAAACAAAAAAGTTTAATGCATTTTTGCCATCAGTTATCATATACGGCGATGTTGATATAAGCGATTCATTTATAAATTCCCAAAGATTATTTTTAGAAAAAATTAAAGAAATACCCAAAAGACAATTGCAACCGAGTAATATATACCCCGACACATTCGTTAACGGAAAAATACCAAATAGACTTTTTAAATTTCAGCAAAAAAAATCGGTAATATTTAATTTTGATGGTTCGGAAACTTCCGAATATGTCGATAGAATACACATTTAATTTGTAATATTTCTAATCATTTTTGCAATCCTGATATTTGCAGATACGCTGCTACTCAAAGCCCTTGATAGTGTTGGTATAGGCACTAGCAGGCTACTGTGCTGATTGTTAATTTGTGTCTGATTATTTTGCTGAGTCATGCGTTTAAATCGACCGAATATGCCGTCATTCATATATAAATGAAACTGGTTAGGCATTGTTTGAAGTAGTTCCGAACGAAATGTCAATTCTTCTCCATTATACATATTTGTCAATTTATCTAAAGATTTAGAGAAATCATATTTAGGGTTGGACAAATAACACCTCATACTGCCTTCAATAATGTATAAATCGTTTGTGTCTATTTTATATTCGGTTATTGGATTAAGCGATAATTTAAATGGTTGTCTAGATGAAACTGATGTTTGTCGTGATAAACCAAATGTTTTTGGTATAACTCTAGACGAAGTATCAGCTACTTTTTGCTGTTTGTATTTGAAAGTGGGCATCGAATTAGTGCGGTCGGATGCACTTAATTTATTATAACCAACTGTTGCAATTGAAAATTGCCTAGATAGCATAGGCAACGGTGGAATGTTCAGACTTGGTATATGTGGTACTGTCTGCTGTGGAATTTGATGGACTATTGGTTGTGGAATTTGTGAAGGATATGTGTTTCGATGTTGTACAATTTCCACATTTTTATATTTATTATACATTAATCTTTTAAACACAGCCTCTGATTCCAAAATGCCCTGCTGAATTGCATCTTGCATAGTTTTACACTCCGCCAATTTATTTGCCATTTCAGATGGGTGAATTATTTTATCACCTGGGATACTTGTATGCGAAATTTGCAAATCACTTTCTTGAATTTTCTTATTTACGATATCAAGTATTTTAGGATTGTTTTTATTTGCATAGTAAACATTTTTATATATATTATGAATTGCGTTTCTACGTTCTGTTTCTTCAACAACGATATGATGAATGAACTCAGACATATCTTTAATATCAGATGTGTTGATTCGCAACGAAATACCACCAAGTGCCGCATTAAATCCACCAATTAAATCCAACGATTGTCGAAAGCATGATTGTGAATTAATGATAAATAACACAATATACACACCTGCATTGCTTAATTCATGAAATGCTTTAACCCAGTCAGTATCTATAGCGTGTTTCCTTGTAATTTCGTAATAACTAGATGTATCTGTAATAAAGTGAAATGGTGCATCCATACACAATACTAAAACATCAACTGATTTGCCAAATTTGCTAAATCTGCTAATCCATCTATTCTTAAATTGCTTATTAAGTTCACATAATGCTATACCACCACACTCAGCACCACCACCCGAATCAATTCGAGCAGTCCGAATCATATCAAGTTGTTTTGAAATATTCTCCGCAGGTGGTTGAATTCGAACATATGCTCCGCCATCTAGTGCCCTTTCCATATCCCAATAAAATACAGAACTAGCTAATACCCTATTAAACAATTTATTTGATTTTAATCCAATCAACGTTGTTTCTAGTTCTTTTTTTAGTTCATTATATGCTTGATGCATGCTTGCTGTTAAATCGCAACCTATGCAAACATGAACACCGCATTCATCATACGACCATGTCAAACTACCATATGTTTTTTTAGATGCTGTATTAAAACCAACTAAATCTTTTTTACATAAGAAACTTGATATGACCATTAACATGTCAGAAGGTAATTTATTCATTCTTTTTTTGAATAACACTTTTGTCCGCTTTATATAGTTATTATATAATTTCAATTTTTATGGGTATCAAACAAAGCAAAACTAAACAGTGTATAAAATGTAAAACAGATATTTCCATAAATTCTACATCATGCAATAATTGTATATTTCAACAAATGAAGGAACCTATTTCAAAACCTATCACAAATATATCATCTGATAAATATAATGACGAAACAAAACAGAAAAATTCAATTAAAAAAAAATTAAATGAATACGTTGAGGGGAAAATGCAATATCTAAAAGTACAAAATTAAGTGTAAATATTTAACCCATTTTTTTTTATATTTTTATAAATATAAAATATGGTACAGTTAATTAGCAGTTTAAAATTAAATAATCAAAAAAAAATTGCTGACATAAAAAATAGAATTAAAAATCTTGAAAACAAAAAAAAGAAGTCGTCATCTCATAAACGTCAGTTAAATAGGTTGCGTCAGCAATTGCATGAAGCAGTTGCCGAAGCCAATTCAACGATTGCAAAAAATAAACGCATCGATGATATTGTTAGTGATAAAAAATTGGAAATGAAATTATCTCATTGTGCCCAAAAACTTAGAGCGTGTGAAGTAAATTATCAAAAGTCTTTAACTATGACAGATAAGTTAATTGAAAATGTTAAAAACGGTGTAAAAAGTTTAGAACAACTATCGCGATTTAATGAAACTGCACAAAGTAAAAGACCATCAAGAATGTCGGCATCAGTTAGACCAATGCCGACAAAATACGGCAAACCAAGATGGACAATACAAGAACAAAAAGAACGTGAAAAGGCAAAGTTAAAATTAGACATTGCAATGCAAGAACAAAAAGAACAAAAAGAACGTGAAAAGGCAAAGTTAAAATTAGCCCCGGCAAGAATGACGCACAATATAGCCCCGGCAAGAATGACGCACAATATAGCCCCGGCAAGAATGACGCACAATATAGCCCCGGCAA
>JAAHTH010000528.1_pt1 | contig 36105 bp, 49 predicted proteins | sample 6116091 | NCBI WGS metagenome assembly JAAHTH01 (sample SAMN13939990, study PRJNA603662) | sponge metagenome | isolation source: marine sponge | host: Mycale hentscheli | place: New Zealand | collected 2006
TTAAATACCATAAGTATCCAGAAGTTCCGTCTTCAGTAGCAACTTCAACCCAACCAATTTGTGCCATATCAGATCCATTTACAACGTATTTGTTTCTGATGATGATAGGTGAGTTAGAAAATTGAGTAAATTGTGGGTCAACACTAATGTAACCGTTAGATGCAACACCTGCAGCAGCGGTATTATTAGGAGTTAACGATCCTTTTGCATATTCAGAACCGTATACAAATACTTTAACTTGACCTACTAGTCCAGCAGCAGCAATAGTTGCAGCCGTGTAAGGTAAAGCAGTAATTGTTCCGACACCAGCAGCGCCTGGAGTAGAAGCGCTAACGTAGCACTTTACTTCAGCTCCAAAGTCGTCCATTACTACAACAGTAGCTCCAACTGATATAACGTTTATTACGCTAGCAGGAGTTCCTACCCAGTTAATAACGTTAGCACCACCTAAAGTAAGATTGTCATAAGCAATGTGTAATCTATTTTGTTCAGACCAAATTACTTGATCAGAAGTCATTGGCATTTCAGCGCCAACCATTCTTAAAAAGCCAGATAACGTTCTGTTTCCATAACGCTCTACTTCTTGTTCGTATACTTCAGGTAGATATTGTTGTGCAAAATCCACGAAGTTAGCACCTGCAGCATCATTCCATTGTAGGTAGTTGCTGTTTAATACTTCCTGTGCTTGAGATGGGACTAAATTCCCAAATTGAGGTTGTAAACTCATAATTTTTAAATTGTTTTAGTTAAATTTTTTTGTTTTAATTTTTAGTTTTGAAGAATCAGCACCACTTATTGCTTTAATTTTCATACCATTAACAAAAACACTTCCACTGTTATTACCACCTTCTTTTCTTGTTTCTGTGGTAATATTTTTAGACTTAGCTACAACGTCTTTAACAGCGTCTGCTTTGCCTTGTTCATAAAAGTGTTGAGCTATAGTATCTGCATTTCTAGCAGCATACATGGCTTTGTGATAACCTTTTGGATCTTTTAAACTACCGTCATCTGCTAAGAACTTCGTAACAAAATTTGTTAAGTCTAATTGATTTTCAACTACTTCGTTAGGGTTTTTAACGCCATATCTAAAGCTTTTTTCTCCTAAATTAAAATCGAAACCTTCGAATTCTTTATTAAAAGTATCTTTAGTTATACGCTCAAACTCTTCACGTTGTTTAAGTCTCACTTTTTCATCTTCATTGTATCGGTTAAAAAAATCTACAGCTTTTTGTTGGTCTGGAGTAGAAGATGATTTCAACTTGATTTCATCATAATATTTATCTTTAAGACCATTTAAAAAAGTTTTAGCTTTTCCAACTTCTTCTTTATACGCAAGTTTCTTTTTTCTAATCTCGCGTTCTTCGTCTACTTGTTCGTCATATTTAAAATTATCTTCTAAAAGAAAATTAACTTCGTCATACTCTAAATGTGGACGTGTATTTTTATAATATTCTCTAAGTAAAGTGTTATTATCAACATTTGAATAATCAGCATTTAATCTAACGTAATCTTCAATAGTTGAACCAGGCACTTCTTGCATGAAAGAAACTAGCTTTTCAATGTTTTCAGGTAGTTTTTTACCTAGAACTTCTTGATCTCTAATAGCTTCTTTTACCTCTGTTTTTACTTTTTTTATTTCTTCTTCGGATCTTGGTATTTCTTTAATAACATTTTCAGTGGCCCCTTTGTCTCCTTGTCCCACATCTTGCAGTTCCACCTTGGATCCCTCTTCGCGTAACACGCTTTTCTCTGAGCTTTGCTTTTGAATGGCATCTTCTTTGTTTTTTTGTGTTAAATCTACTTTAATAGGTTCTTCTTTTTTAATTGCAGCAAGATCCATTTTTATAGTTTCTTCTGGTACAATTAGTTTTTTAGGTATTTTCTTTTTAACTTTAAAGTCACCCTCCTGTTTAACAGGTTCTTTTACTTCTGTTTCTTTTGACATAATATAATATAATTAAAAATTTATAATTCTTTATCTAGGATCAAATTGCTCTAATCCAAACCCTCCTAGTCCATCAAATCCTGCGGATTCAAAACTTTGAGGTAAAGTGTTGTTTTGTCTTTGGTTTATTAACTCAGACTCTTGTGTTCCTTGTTTTTCTATTCGATTATCTTTTCTATCTTCTATTTCTTTTTCTTTTTGTGTTTCTGCTTGTGCTTTTATTTGAGCTAATTTCATATTATAGCTAAATTCTTCAGCCATAAGTTCTTTTTTAACTTTAGCCTCTTGAAGCATTTTGTTTATTTCAAACTGTATTTTTGCTTGCTCAATCTGTATTGTTGTTTCAGCTAAAGCTTGTTGCTTTTGCATCTCAGCCTCTATAGCTTGTTGAGCTGCTTGGGAATTTGCTTGCGCTTGAGCCTGTATGTTTGCTTGTTGATTAGCTTGATCTCTAGCCGCTTTCTTTTTGCGACTTTGCTTTAATAAAGCATTTGCTAATTTTATATTTTTAACTTGACGAATATCAATAGCGTCATCTAAATCAATACCACCAGATGCTAATGCTGTTTGAATGTTTTGCTCTAATTGAGCCTTCATTTCATCGTCTGGTTCTAATTCTAAATATATACCAAAGTCTTGTAATGTTTTTTCTTGTAATTCCTCTAAAGTACCAGTATTATAAGATGATATAGAATCTATTAATGCAGCCCTAGTTAAAGGATAATCTAAGGCATCTGCTATTCTCAACGCTATATTTTCGCATGTTCTTAATGTTAGGTATAAACCACCTTGCATTACATGTCTTAACGCTGTATTTGAGTTTGCAGCTGCCATTTTTTGTAAACCAACTAAAGCATGTGCGTCCGGAGTACTGGCATCAGTAGCTTCGTTTAACCCGGTTACATCTCTAATCATTTGTAAGTAATACTGATAAGTTTGTATTAAAGATCCTATTTTAGCATTACCAGAAGAAGTTTGAAGTTCTTGAATAGGAACTTTACCTCTATTTAAATCACCATCTTGTGTCATGGATCTACCTACTATACTACCAGTTTGAAAGTACATGTTAAGTGCTTCTTGTGCGTTATAGTTTGTGCCATTACCTAAATCAACTTCAGCTAAACCATCTACATCAACAAAAACACCATCAGGAACCATTCTAGATAAAACTTGTTGTAGTTTTAAATGTGTTAATTGAATCATATCTGCAAAACCAGTTATTCTACTAACTGTTGATTCTATCATGCCCTTGTACATTCTAGGAGCACATATAGAGTAATTCATGTTAACTTTTGTTACATTAGAATTTGGTCTTGTCATGTTTTCTGACATCTTCCACTCTAACATCATTTCATGACCTAATATTTTAGCGCCAGTATATAAAACCTCTATAGCTCTTCCAACTCTTTCAAAGTTATCACTTTCTGGTGGATTAAACGTATCTGGTTTCTCTAATGCTTTTTCTAATCCTTGATCTGTTTGTTTTATTTTAAATACTTGATTACTATATGTTTTGTATTCAAAATATAAAACTTGAACTTGATTATAAGAATCTTGTTGTGCGTAGAAGTTTCTAGTATAATTTGCATCACCAGGAAACTTTTCTATTTGTTTTAATTCCTCATCTGTTAAACCAGGAAACTGTTTTTTTAATTCTACTAAACTAATAGATTTTACTTCTCCGGCATAATATATGTCTTCAAAGTTTGGATCTTCTGTATACGAATAAACTAAATTAGCAGGGTCTACGTAGTTTAACGTAACACCGTTGGATAAGTTAAAATCTGTTTTTACAGCACCTATACCTATTATTGTTAAATCAGATATTAATCTTCTTTTTATTAATTCATATTTATTAGCTGCTAAAACATTTTCTATAGCTTCTTCTTCTGCAATTTCTATAGATTGCTTGTAAGACAATTGCATGTGAAGATCTAATTCGTCTTGAGTTTCAGGTATGTTATTAGGGTCGTTACTATTAAAAAAATCCATACCAGTAGCTTCATTTGTAGCTTGAATTATTTCTTTAGCATACATATCTTTCATTATAGCATCAGCATACTTTGTTCTTTGTTTTAAAGACTCAGGATCTTGCGCATAAGCTTTTATATCAAAAATTTTTTGAGACATACCGTTTACTATTATATCTACAAACTTAGGTATAATAGGAACTGGTTTCCAGTCTAAATTTAAATAAGATAAATCACCATTAATAGATAATTCATCTTTGTATTTTTGAACAGATTGTTCACCTCTAGCGTATAATCTTAGTCTGTGAAAATTTAACCAACTATTTTGGTATCTATTTCCCATGCCACCTCTGTCTCCAGAAAACCACTCGCCTTCTATTGCGCGACCTACGGCGTAACCGTATTCGTAACTTTGCTTCTCTTCGTCTGATACTACTTGACTTGGAAATGAACCTACGTAATTAGTATATGTCATTTATTGTATTATTTGTGAACTATATCCTTCGTTATTATATTTTTTAAAACCTAATGGTTTTACTTCTAATTTTCTTTTAAAAACAGGATTATATTTGTTTTTATTACAAGCCATTACTGCTAACCCAGAACTAATAGAGGCATCATGCTTTGTTCTATTGTTAATATCAAACCTAGCCCAATCATTTAGTGTTCTTTGAAAATACATATTTCCATAAGACTCACCTAAATTACCAACATGTGTTTCTATATATGATTCTATAGCGGCAGCGTGTGCTTGCTTTATATCCTCGCTTGAATTAGGTATTCCACCTATTTCTCTTTCTGTAACAGACAATTTAGAAATAGATTTATCTGGTCTATTCATTGAATATCCCCTATAACCTCTACGTTTAAAATAATAAAGCAGTCTAGGTTTATTATTTTCAGCTAATATTGGCATACCATAAAATACACATGCCATAAGCACATCTTCAAAAAACATTTCTGCTGTTTGTGGTCTAGCTATATATTCCAAAAAAAACATATTAGGTGGTGCATTTTCCATAGAAAACTTAGTTAAACCGTGTAGTGAACCATTTGATCCACGAGAATCAACAGTACCTGATATATCATAGCTATCACAACCAAAGGCACCTATATGATCGTTTGCTGGATACTTTAGTCCATTTTTCATTATTAAACGATTTTGAAGACTTAACTCAGGTACCCAAGAAATTTTAAATCTACCGTTTTCATTTGGCACAAATAAAACACCGTTTGGACTATCTTTTATACCACCGTGCCAATTAAAAGAACCTGTTGTTATTAGTGATTCGCTTTTGCAGTCTTCATTAAAATCAACTTGTTCGTATATTTTTGTTAAATTAAATATTGATTGTTTTGCTTCGTCTCTAAAAGCATGTTGTTCAGTTCTTGGAAATTGTCTATAAAATTCATTTAAACCGTCTTGATCTTTTTTTAAACCGTTAACCTCATTTTGCCAATATTCAATTACTCCTATTTTTATTTCTTGTCCGTGAGGTCCAAAGGTTTTTTTATTTGGAGTTTCGAAGACAGGTAATCCATGAGAATCAATGTATCCTTCGTAGTTCCATTCCATAGGTATGAACAAAGAATAGAGTCCTGAGCGAGTCTGTCCATTGGCGTTTCTTTCTTTAACATCTGAATCATAGTATAATTTTTTAAAATTATCACCACCTTTATCTAAAGCGTTTGATGTTGAACCCATCATACACTTTCCTATTATCTTACTACCTAATCTTAATGTTGTTTTTGTAACCCTCCAATTGTTGAGGATGTTGTTTGGCCTTTCCCATTTACCCGATTCATCGTGGACGAGGAGTTTAAGTTTTTCTCCATCATAGGAATTGTCACCGGTGTTTTTCCAGTCGATGGTGGTGTCAAGACCGGTAATTTCTTGTACTTTCGTATTGGCGTCAAGCTTTCTACGGGTAAATTTTGACGCTGGTACTCTGTATGCGAGTTCGGTCTTTGGCCTGTCCATACCGTCCTGGATTGGTTTGAAAAAGAAGGGATAGTTGACGGAAATTGGTACAACCTTATCTGTGAACATCTTTTTAGCATCGGGACCAGATTTGGACAATATGCCGAACCGTGAATCCGTGGATATTGTAGCAAGGTTGACCGATTCAGCTGAGGACATAAATGAGAATCCTGACCTACGGTTTTTAAGATAACACATTCCATAACACCTGTAGTCTGCTCTGCAAGCTTCCCAGAAAATGTAGAATAATCTATTTGATTCCCTAAAGTCTGGCTGCCCAACATCAATTTTGGACCACTGCAAGTACATATAGTGAGTACCAGTAATGTAAGTAGCCACGTTTTTATTATAGAACCAAAAACCTTGTTCTCTTCTATTGAATTCTTTATCAATGTAATCATACCATTCTTCTTTAAATTCTATTGGATATTCTTCCCAATCAAAAACAGATTTTATCTTTTTTAATTGTTTAGGATATTCTGTGTGACTCCATTTGTTTTCTTTAAAATCTACTATGTCATTTTGTTTAGGCAGGGCTATTTTTAAGTTTTGTATTTCATATACATCACCTATTTCACCTGTTTTACTTATAACTATAACATCATGCTCTTCATTATAACCATATTCCCATTTTTTATACCTATTGTTTCTTTTTAAAACTTTAGGTTTAATGTGGTTTTTTAATATTTTATATAAACTTTGCTCGTACATTACTTAGATCTTCCTTCGGCAAAACCCTTAAAAGACTTTTCTTCTTTTATTTCTTTAGGTTTTTCGTTTAACAAATCTTCTTCAGCCTGTATTCTAGTTAGTATTTCAAATGCGTCAAATATGCAAAGCTTTTTAGTTGCAGCAGCATTTTTAAGTCTATCTGCTGTTATATCGTCTCCTGAATCTACAATAGCTTCTTTTGCTACTTTAATTAGCTCTTCAACTGCTACTTGCCCAGCTAGGATTATATTCTTCTTCGTTTCCTTTATATTCATATTTAATTACAATATCATTTGATTTCATACAATATAGTCTTTCTTTATCTATTAAGAATTCCCATTCACCATTAGGTGTATAACCAACTAGGTCCCCTGTGTTTATATCTAGCTGTTCTAAGACATTGTTTCCATATTTTAATATACCAACAAGACTTTTTTCTTTATCATTAACTAAAGTATCTTTATTAACTATAGGTTTTATAAAACATCTATTGTTTATAGAGTTCCAGCCATCTTTATTTTTATACAAATAAATTTGATCTAAAGCACAAAAATATAGGTTTTCTTTAAAAAAAGATCTACTTTTTTTCTTTTTACCTCTTGAGTCATAAAAAGTTCTAAAAACATTTTGATGTATAATTAATATGTCTCCAATTTTTATATTTGTTTTAAAAGCCAAAGGTATAGCTTTAACTATAGCGTGCCTATTTACAAATTTAAAACTTTCTATTTTGCTGTTTAATACTAAGCTTTTGTTGTTTATTTTTATTTCATTATTATACTTACCACCTAATGGTTCTACAATAAAGTCATATAAGCTTTTCATTAATATTCTAGATCATACTCAACTGATATTGCCATGTTAGAATTAAATTTCTTCCACGGCAATATTTCGTTGTTTTTCTTTATATGTATATTATAAGAGTTGTCTGAATCGTTTAATAAAATGTGAGAAATCTCGTGACCACCATAAACCTGCTGTCCAACAGCATAATGCATAGCGTCATTCTTGTAATCAGAACCAATACTTATTTTTCTAATATTATTTGCCATCTTCTTTTTCGATGTCAGTATAAGAACCGTCTTGAAGATCAATATTAACTTGACCATACTCGTCTTCTAGTTCTTTTTTGGTAGAATCTATTTCTTCAGATACTTTATTTACCTCAACACGTATGTTGTCTTTTTGTAAATCTAAAACACCTAAAGATCTTAATAATCCGTTTAATTTAGCTTGTTGATCTTTTACAGTTTTTAACTGTTCTTCTGTAATTTGTTTTTTTGCTTTTGCCATTATTTGATTTTATTTAATTGTTTATAATTATATAGTCACTTGTTTTTTTACTATTTACATACTATAAAGTCACCTACCGCTACACCAGCACCTGCTACAGCTGTTACATAATCTACAGCTACTGGAAGTATTGATCCAGATTGTAAACCTTCAAAGGTTATAGCTTGCCCAGCCACTGGTGGTCCACCTCCAACTGCAGTAACACCCGATAGTATAACACTGATGCTAGCGTCTGCTGGCATTACACCACAATATATTACAGATGAATTAAGGTTAGTACCTAATGTACCACTTTGGTTTTCAAATAACCAAGCCGGTCTAACGTCTATACTAGCTACCATAGCTGCTGTTAAGGGCATAGCTTGTCCTATTATGCCGTCATTTGTTGGAAATTGTCCCATTTTTTTTTATTTATTTGTTACTTATTGATTTATATTTTTCAAAACCACGCGAGCCAAAATAAGCTACATACACAGTTGTTAATAATTGCTTTAATAATTCTATCCACTCTTGCTCAACTGTAAAAGATATTTCATGGTGACTATCAACCCATATAAAAGCTATAGCCATAAAAGATAAAAATATAAGCGCCATAGGGCGGGTATTTTTACTAAGCCAAGAGTCTGATGTCATATCGGACTCCCAGCGTTTTGTTATTTGATCTTCTGCTGTTGCAGCTGCTTTCTCAACTATAACTTGTATATCTTTTTTTATTTGAAGCTTTTCCTCCTCAGTAGTTGTTAGTTTATCTATAACATCACCAACATCTTTGATGACATTACCGCTTAACCATTGCCAAATTTTTTTCATATAATTATTTTATTCTTTCATAATATAGCGTCATATTTCTATCTCCATTCATTACAACTTTAATTCTATTGCTATTTATTATTTCATATACTAAATCGGCGTAAAAACCACCATAATCTTCCCAAGAAACAAAAGTATATAATTTATTTTTTTTAATTTTAACAAATTCTTCAGGTGAATATATAATATCTATATATAAACAACCTCTTTCATCTTCTTTTTTTACAGCCTTGTAATTTAAGAATTTAAAATAATCTGTTTTCTTGTGTTTTGAAATAACTAAAGTATAATCAGTTTTTTCACTTTCCCAAGTTCCTACGAAGTTTTGTAAATTTTCTTGTGATGATATTGTATTAATAAAAACAAAACAAAACGCTAATAATAAGTTTTTCATATAATTAAATTTAAATGTTATATTTATATAATTACATGTTTTACAATTATTTACGCATTCATTTCGTAATTATTTATATCTTCTTGGGATTTTAAAAAGTCAAATTGTAATTTTCCTTTACTTTTATCATCTACACTAGCTACATTATTTAAAGCTTCTAACAAAGATTCATCAGTAAAATTTTTAACAAAATCATTATTTATACTATTTAATTTTTTATCTGACATTCTTTTTTCAAGACTTTCTTTAGTGAATTGCTCACCTGGCTTCATTCCAAGCGTTCTTCTAAATTCATGAAAATTAGCATATAGTTCCCCTTCCTGAGAATTATATCCATAGTTTCCAAATCTACTTGGTTGATCAGTTCTTTTTAATATACTTCTTAAATATGGATCCATAGCTTTATCTAATCTTGTAGAGTGAAGAAGCTCGTGTTCGCCAGCTGCTTTAGAGCTTGTTTGGGCAAACTCATCATCAAAATAATATGAATTTGTAGAATTACCTTGATTATATCTCATGTCTCTCCAATCGCTAAAACTCAATGGTTCGCTATTAACACCTCCAGAAATAGAAGCCATATCAACTGTGTTAGGCGATATATTTATTACATCGTTTCTACTTGGTTTACCTGGTTCATAACTTATTCCAAATGGTTTTTTAGTAACTTTAGAAAACTTAGTTGGTTGACTATAGTATTTAGAAAACATATCAAAATCTACAGTTGTGTCACTAGGATCTACAGATGCCATTGTACTATCAAGTTCTTCATTTAAAAAAGTAAATTTTTTATCAGTTATACTTGAAAGTGTATTATCTATATCTGCTTGACTATATAAACTACCCGCTACATCTTTAGCTCCTTTTATTCCAAATGGATTTTCAGTATCTTTATTATAAACAGAAACATTAGGTTTTCTAACATTACCACTAAACTGTGCTTGTTCTAATAATCTTTTTTGAGTTACAGGATCTGAATACCAATCGTTAAAATTATTTAATGATTGATATTGATAATTTTCTTGTTTGTCTCTAGGATCTAAATTTAAGTTTTCAATATTTTCTTTAATTTTAGCATTTTTTTCTTCAGCACTTAAGCCAAATAATATATTGTCCTTGTCTCTAGGATCATTTATAGTATACTGATATGGATCAATAGATCCAGAACCAGTGTGATAATTGTTAGATATCACTAGTGCGTCTGAAGGAACATTTGGACCCGTAAAAGCCTTTCCTCTAAATCCTAATCTAGGAACACCTTTGCCCGGTTGAGAATTACCAAAGTTAGCTGGTAAACCTTGTTTGTTTGAAAACAAATAACTATTTAATTCACTTTCACTAGCATCAGGATATTTAAGCTTCATAGCATCTAATCTAGATTGCCTATATTTTTCATTTACAGCATCTCTTAATGCCACTGCGTCTTTAGCATTAGCTTTTTCAATTTGTATTTTATTAGGCTTAATAATTGGCCTATTTGTTGTTAATTTATCTTGAGCAACCTCATTTACAATTTTTTCAGGATCAATGTTAACTTTCTTTTTGTCCAGTCCATGCATTCCTTTTGTTCCATCATGAAACTTTAAAGGACTATGATTAACACCGCCTTGCAGTCTTTTAAAAAAATTCTTTTTTAATCCCATAATTAAGCATTTTCAGTTTTATCGTAAGCTTCTTTTTCCCATGGTAAATTTTCAGCTCCTTCATTCATTTCGTCTCTTGAAAACTTTTTTCCTTCCCAATAAACATTATCTTTATCGTAGCTTAATCTACCGTCTTTTATTTGTTTAATATGTACCATTTCATGGTCTACAACTTCTTGTTGTTGTTTTGGATCTTTAATGTCTTTGTTTACAAGTATACTACCATTATTAGTAGCCATACCTAATGTGCCTTCATCCATATCAACATGTAATATAGGTGTATTGCCTGATTCTTCATTATACGGAGATCCTTTCATCTTAAAACCCATTTTTAATGGAGATGTTCTTTTTGCCTTGGCAGCTTTTAAAGCAGCGTCATTACCGGTTCCAGAACCACTTCTACTACGCATTTTACTCCACTCAGTATTATGCATCATAGAGCTCCAACAGTGTTTTATAGGTGAACTCATATATTGATTTTATTAAAATAAGCCCGCGACAATTAAGCCGCGAGCATATTTAGGTTAGTTAATAGTATTATGCTATTGTTGCAGTTGCAATTGCAAAGTCAGAAAAATACATTTGTACTGGAGTTGCTGCTTCATCAAGTCCTAATTGAACTGTCGATTGCACGCCTCCTGGGTTAGCTGTCATTGCTGCATATACAGCTTTTTGTGGTGACTTAGCTCCGTTAGTAATTGTTGGAATACCAGCACTACCATCTTTAGTTGTTGTTACAGTAATACTTATTACTCTAGCTCCGTAAGTTTGCGCAGCAAATAATTCTGCTCCTACTGGACCAGCACTTAAGCTTACAGCACCGTCTAGTACAATTGATAATACTCCTGTTGCAGCAGCATATGCTACGCTTTGAATTTGCTCTACATTGACTAATTCAGTTCCTTGTGTTAAAAGTGCATTTGAGTCAACAATGTTGAATTTTAAAAATTTTGACATTTTGTTTTGTTTTTTGGCCGTTAAGCCTGGTTTGGTTTATTATTATTTTGAGTTTTGTACAGTCCTCTACTGTTTTATTTTTTCATACCACACATAGATGCGATACCTTTCTTTAACATTATTGCTGGTTTACCTAAAGCTTTCAGCATAGGTGCCGGTGCGCCAGATGCGTCGCCTGCATATCCCATATCGCCAGATGCTCCAGCCATTTGGTTAGATCTCATATCTTCTGCTAAAACATTATGACCCATGTCGCCAGCCATTTTAATAGGCATTGTTTTGCCATCAACCTGCATTGTAGTAGCTGAAGGATCTTTTTTTAAAGTCTCTGCTTTAATAAAACCTAAGTTTTTTGTTGCTGGTTCTCCATACATTTTAGCTGGATGCTTATCATAGTCATGAAAAATATTTGATTGATCTCCATGTGAAGAACCTGTACTACCGTGGTAACCTTTGTCTGTTCCTTTGTAGTTTTTATAATCTATATGTTGATCTGATTGATCACCTTTCATTGACCCATGCATTTTAGGTGCGTGATTTCCTGGCCCACACATTTTAGCGGGGTGGTCGTGTTTATCGTGTTCACTGTTTTCTAAATAATGTAATCTAGCCGAAGCTGTCAAGTCTTTGTCGTAAGCTTTTGACGCGTCATATTTTTGCGCGTAATGGTTGTTTCCTGTGTAACCCATGATTGTTGTTTTTTTTTATTGTTTTGGTTTGGTTTTTATTTTAACATTTCCAGCGTTTTCTAGCTGCTTTACCTCTTTCTCCGGTCCAGCCTTTTGATCTAGCACAAAATGATTTTCTTCTTTTAGCAGCTTTGCTACCTGGTTTTACTTTACCTGTTACAGCTGTTTTTAATTTACTACCTGGATTCTTTTTTCTATATTCCTTAACACCTTTGCTAGTCATGCCAGCACCTTCGTCAGTAGTTCTAAAGTTTCTTCCTTTACCCTTAGTAGTTTTTCTTATTTCGCCTTTTTTAGGCAAAGCAGAGTTAAATGGATTATCTGACTGTATATACATGCTTATTAAGCTTTAACACAGTTGTTAACCATTTTAATTTTTCCTCCCTTAGTTTTTTTACCACTAGGTGATTTCTTTTTACCCTCAGCCTTATAACCTTTCCAGCAAGTTGCTTTTTTAGTTATTGGACTTGTTTTTGCTGAATGTTGAATCTTTCCTATAAACATATTATCCTATTTTTGCTCTTGTAGTTATTGGTATACTAGAGTCACATGTTCTGCAAGGCGCTTTTAGTATTTGCATACCAGTTATACCTGAGCTTGAACCTTCTCCATGAGCTCTACCTTCTTGGTTTAATGGTCCGTCCCAAACATGAGATTCACCTACTATACCTACTTTTGTTCCAGGTTTTAATTTTTCCATTGAAGGATCATATTTTCCGTGATTTGACATATTTTTTTATTTATTATTAATTTTTATTTATGTTTTCTATTTAAAAATGCTTCCTATACCTTTTAATGCTCTTCCTATAAAACCTGGCCCTCCAGCTTGATAATCTTTATAGTTTTTCATTTTTTTCTCAAGTCTTTTTACTTTTCTTTTATTACCATCAGCATTAGCATCATCAATTCTAGCTTGAATAGACGGTACGGTTCTTTTGTAAGTACCTAAAAAAGAGTTTCTATGTTCTTTATTTTTTAAATTAGAACCGTCAAAAGGATCTGAAATACCCATTTTACTTTGAAAATCATATTGAGTACTTGGTGGTGTTGTCGTAGGAGTTGTTGATGGTGGTGTTGTTCCGCTTAATGTGTTTTTTGGATTTGAATAACTTCCTCCTTTTCCTCCACCCATAGAATTAAGATCTGGAAGACCTGGAAGACCTAAAGCCTTATTTGCTTTATTAGTGTCTTTTACATAATTAGTTTTAGCCCCTGAAGCAACAAGATTACCTATATTCATAGCGTTTTTATAAGCATCTATAGCACTGTAACTTGTTTTAGGATTTAATTTCATAGCTACAGGAGATAACGCAGCAGTTTTTTCTAAATTATTACCATAAAGAGAACCTGCAACTTGTTGCGCTATAGGTTTAAAAGAATTTAATTGACCACTTTCACCTACGTTAGCTGGGTCTATAATATTTGGATCTTGCATATTATTCATATTATTATTTGTTATTTTTGGTTTACCAGCTGGTCCATATGTTAATAAATCTTGTTGACTTTGAATTATATCTCTCTCTCTAGCAGCATTTTGATAAGCCATGCCAGTTCTATCTCTATCACTAACAACATTTTCACTGTATCTTAATTCATCTGGTAGCTGAAAGTTTTCATATCTTCCGTCAATATTATTTCCTAAACCATTGGCCCATTCTATTTTTTCTATTGGTTTTTCTGCAACCTCTTGCCCAGTAGCTTTTAAATAAGAATCTCTTTGCCACCATGGTGTTCCATCGTTTATACCACCTGGCCCAAACGCTGCTGCATCTCTAGCTTTTTTTGCATCAACCTGCGCTTTTAATTGCGGATTTAGTTGGTATGGCATACTTGATTTAAAACTCATGTTTATCTGTGTTTATCTTTATTTACATTATAAATAGCTTTTGTCAGTACTTTATCTGTATAACTATTTCCATTTATTATTTTGTTTCTTCTTTTACTAATAGGTAAATCTTCTTCACCTAACATTATTTTGTAAATTTTGTTTATTAATTGTTTAAATTTAAAAGAAACATTATATATATTGTATTTTTGTGTTGTTCTGTTTCTATTTCTCCAAACAACTATCCAACCTTGTTTAAGAAGTCTGTTCCATCGGCGATTATCCCAACTATATGAGTAACTACCAGTTTTAAAATCTTGCTTAGTAAAATACTCTATAGATTCTAGATATATTAACAGTTCTAAATCAGCGTCATTTAAGTTGTTGTTTTTACAAGCCCACTTTCGGATTATACGGTAGTGTTTTAACAGATTAAGATTTTTTAAATCTACTGCATCTAGCTTTCTCATAAAACAACAACTACATCTTGTAATTTAATGACGTGATAGGTTAAATCACCTATTTCTATTTTATGACCTGCGTGTCTATCAAAAAATATAGTGTCTGATTCTTTTAAACCTTCAACCTCATCTCCAATAGATACAACACTGGCTTTTGTATATCTAATATCTTCTCTATGTGACTCTGCAAGAATTAAACCACCTTTTGTTTCAGTGGTAATTTGTTTTTCTTTTTCTATTATTAAATTTCTACCTATTGCTTTCATCTATTCTTATGTTATTTATTACACAATCAGTTGAAAGTATTGTAGTAGCTACTGACGCTGCATTTTTTAAAGCGCTTTTAGTAACTAATAATGGATCGATTATACCGTAATCAATCATATTAACTGTTTTACCAGTAATAACATCTAGACCTCTTCCTTTTGTTTTAGGCATATCAATATCTATTATACCGGCGTTTTCTAATATGGTCTTAAATGGTGCTCTAATTGCTTCTAGCAGTATAGTCTCTCCATCTGACTTAGCTTTTATGTTAGAGCTAGCGTTTAACAAAGCGATTCCACCACCTGGTACTATGCCTTCTTTAATAGCGGCTTTAGTGGCACAAATAGCATCTTCAACTCTATCCATTTTTTCTTTTAATTCAATATCTGAATTAGCACCAACTTTAACAACTGCAATTTTTGCAGCTAACATAGCTAATCGCTTTTCGAGTCTTATGGTTTTGTCAGGAATTTTACATACTAACAATTCTTTCTTTATATCTTTTATAATAGCTAAAGACTCTTTATTTATTTCTTTAAGTTGAATTATAGTTTCTGTATTATTAGTAACAGACTTTAAACATGATCCTAGATGTTCTATTTGAATCATATCCATATCATCACCTAAATCTTCGTTTATTAAAGTAGCGCCTGTTAGAAGAGCTATGTCATCAAACATTTCTTTTCTGTTAACGCCTAATGTAGGTGCTTCAATTACATTTACTTTTATATTACCTTTGGTTTTATTCATTGCTAAAGCCGATAAAACTTCTGGACTTAAATCACCTATAACCAACAATGGTTTATTATTTTTTATTACGTATTCTAAAACACTTTGTATTTGTCTAACGCTTTCTACTGGAGACTCTATAAGTAGAACAAGTGGATTACTTAATTCAGCTGTGTTTTTAGCTTTATTAGTTACAAAATGAGGACTAGTTAATCCTTTAAAATATTGAGAACCTTCTATTACCTCAAGCTCTGTTTTACCACTTTCTGATTGCTCCATCATTACAACACCTGTATTATCTACAGATCTAAACGCATCGGCTATAATTTTACCTAGTTTATTATCGTTGTTTGTAGATATAGTTGCTATTTGATCAATCATATCATTTTTAACTGGTAATGATATTGATTCTAGATATTTAATTACTTTATCAGTAGCCTTGTTTATACCTTCTTTTATTTCTCTAGAGTTACTAGTGCTTGAAAGCTTATAAGCTTCAATTAAAATAGCGTGAGCTAATACCGTTGCGGTAGTAGTTCCGTCACCTGCCTCTTTTACTGTTTTTCTAGCGGCTTGTTTTAATAAACTACAACCTAAGTTTTCTATAGGATTTTTAAGTATTACACTATCCGCAACTGTTACACCATCTTTTGTTATGGTTGGGTTTCCAAAGGAATCTTCTAGCAAAACACACTTGCCACTAGCTCCAAGTGTAGAGCTAACGGCTTTTGTGAGTTTTTCTATACCTTTAAATACTTCTTGCTTAGCTTCGTTTCCAAAACTAAGGTTTTTTACTATCATGTCTGACATAATTTGATTTAATTAAATTTAATTTATTTTTATTTAAAAGTTTTTACAACTTTAGGTCCATTTGCGAATTCTATTTTTTTAGCATAATGAGCAACTGAAGAATCAATAGCTTGTTCTGCTCCTTCTAATGTTTCGCGTCTGGTTACATCAATCCAGTTTTCGCAACACGTATCCTTTTCAGGATTACATTCGCATTTTGGATCTTTATACTCGGTTTGATAAAAACCGTTTGGTAATTGAACAATACGCCAATTTTTTTTGTCAGCTACATGCTTCCAAAGGTTTAAGGTTTCTTGTGTTACTTGTGGTTGACTACTCCACGAACTAGTCTGGTAAAAAAATGTCATTGGTTTTGGTTTTAAGTTAGACATTGGTTATTGCTCTCACCGAGCAGGTATATTTTTATTATCACTTGATTTTCACGGTTTTTACATTAAAAAGTACTAACATCATATACTCTATATCTTATTTTTATAGATATACTTGTCAACCCCGTTGGAAACGTTGAAGCTGTTTGTTTATGAAAAGTAGTAGCTCTGTTAACTGCATATGTTCTACCTTGAGCACCAGAACCAGTAGGAATATCTCTTGTATAAAACCCATACCATGGAGTAGCTAATGGTGATTGAGATTGATTAACTATTTCGTTAAATCTTAAAGCAGGTAAAACTGATACTGATGCAGCAGATTGAGCTAAATTTGCTTGTCTTATTTCAAGATTTTGTTGTGTTGCTACTGATCCAGTTGAAGTATATTCCATCATCCAGTCAGTATATGTAATTACAACCGCTTTACCAGCTCCAGGAGCTGATATTAAAGTTTGACCTAATGTTGCATTAAGTTGTGCACGAGTAAATGTAAAAGTGGCTTCTTGCTCACCTCTTACAACATTACCATCTGGATCAACAGCTAAAGTTGCTAATGTATCTTGAGTTAGCGCTTGATTGCTTTGATTAGGGCCTATTGGCCCAGTTGTTGAAACTGCGGTTGCAGTCATTTCATTAAAAGCAATAAAACTTTCTTTTACAGTAATTATTTTTTTACCTTTACTCACAAGACTTACTCCATTAGCGCCATCAAACTCTCCTAAACCTGTGTCTGTATCATTAGTAGAACTATACCCAACAGTTTGAGCTCCTGTTTTAACTCGATACTGAACTTCTGAATACAAAACTCCAGAAGAAAAAGTAAGCGAACTACTTGAATTTACACTTGAAGTACCATTCCAAAGAGTTACCCTTCCACTTGAACCTGTACCTGTTACTGTACCTGTGTTTGTTGTATAACCTGCGCCATTTGTAAGTTGGTTATTGTTAGTAATACTATTATTAATTTGAACAGTAGCACCTGTTCTAGTTGTTGATATATTAGTACCACCTGCTATATCTACGGTTGTACCTTGTCCAACAGAGAAAGAACCACCGATGTCTGCGGTTAAATTCCAATTACTCATTGTACCACTACCTGTTCCTGCACCTATAAGATTTCTTACTTCTGTAGCTGTAATACCACTATTTAAAGTTGGTGAAGAACCATTACTTAGTATTGCTGGAGTACCAGTATCATTTACAACACCTAAGTTAGTTCTTGCTGCGGATGCAGTTGATGCGCCAGTTCCTCCATTAGCAACTGATAAATCTGTACCTGACCAGTTTCCATTATTAATACTAACTGATCCACCTAATGTAATAGTACCCGTAGAGGTTATTGTACCTCCAGTTAGTGTTATACCGTTTACTGATCCTGATGTAGCAACAGAAGTTACACCCTGAGCATCACTTCCACTTGATACAGATGTTATATGTCCAGTTGCGTTAACAGTTACATTTGCATTTGTGTATGAGCCCGCGGTTGCGCCTGAGTTTGCATGAGCGATGGTAACTGATCCACTTGATCCACCGCCTGTTATTGGTGATGTAGTTGAAACATTTGTTATATCGCCTTGAGGCACACCTGCTACTGCATTATCAACGTATGTCTTATTTGCCGCATCAGTTCCTGATGACACCGTATCAACGCCTTGTATACGTCCTGTTCCACTTAAAACTAAACTACCACTTACTAATGTCAACACACCTGACGTGTTAATAGACATTCTTTCAGCAGTTTCGTCATTTACAAAAAAGTCTAAGGTTTCTTGGCTACAATCAAATTTAATTGCCGCAGCCTGGGTAGTTGTAGCTTGGTTGTCAATAAAAACAATCCCTGCTTGAGTTTCTGCATCGTTTGCAATTATTAAGTCTTTTGTAGATCCTGATATTTTAACATCGTCACTAAAAGTTTTAGCACCACCTATTGTTTGTGAGCCTGAAGTTCTTACAACTGTACTGTCAACTGTTAATGTACCTGTTGAGGTAATAGTTCCTCCACTTAATCCATCTCCCGTTGCTACAGAAGTTACTCCTTGGGCGTCACTATTAGATGATATAGACGTAACGTGTCCTGTAGCATTTACTGTTACAGTAGCTCTTGCATATGAACCTGCAGTCACACCTGAGTTATCATGTGTTACAGATATTGTTGAACTACCAGATTGATTGGCTGTAAAAGTTCCTGAGCCACCTAATACACCTGTTCCTTGTACTGTTAAAGTTCCATTACCAACAGATGGTATAGAAGATGATGTTATAAATCCAGCGTCATTATTAAATATACTTAATCCTATTTCGTTAGCTGCTTTTCTACGTTCTGCACTAGAATCTAAAACTATAAATTCATCAGTTCCAACCATAGTTTGAGTCATGTCGGCAAGCTCTGATAAATCTAAAGTAATTGTACCTGATGTTGTAAATGAACCATCTAATCCAGTTCCAGTTCCTACAGATGTTACAGTACCTTGTGGAACATTAAATGACGTGCTTAAACTATTTCCATCTTGCCTGCCTATTGTTAATGTTACAGTAGACGTACCTGTATCACCAAACGAAACAATCGACCTATCGTAAGCTAAATTAGATTCAGTTGAACTACCACCTGACCAGGTCATATTACCACCAACTGCTAAATGATTCCCATCATAAGTAAAATTTGAATTACTTGTAATATTTGAACTACTATTCCAAAAAGCTACTCTACCAGATGAACCACTACCTGTTACATTACCAACTTGTGTATTATCTATCTTCTGCCAAGCATCTGTTGCTTGATCAGAAAATACTGCCCAATCTCCTACGGCCCAATCTGTGATGCCATCTAGGTTAGTAGATCCAGCTACTGAAACTATGTAGTATTCTCCTACTGTTCCTGATCCACTTGATAATGTTGGTGAGTTTGTACTTGCGTTCCATACTCCATCATATTTTAATACTCCTGTTACAGCTGTATTAATAGCTGTTTGTATTTGTGCTCCTGTTGCTAAGTTAGAAGAAGAAGAACTTACTGTGCCTGTGTTAGGTGTTAATGTTACAGTTGTACTACCACTTTTAGTTAATGTGTTAGCGTTACCAGAGTTTATTGTATTTACTTGACCTGTAGCTCCTGTTGTTACCCCTGTTACTCTTCCGTATGCGTCAACTGTTATATTATCTATTTTAGTACTGTTAGATGTTGATCCATAAGTTCCAGATCCAACCCCACCAGTTGCCATATTAATAGTAATTGTTTCATTAATACCCTGATTAGTTGTAAAGTTACCACCAGTAGTTAAGTTTGTACCTGCAGCTATAGTTATAGTTGCGTTGTTTACTGTAGGTAAAGATCCTGATGTTATAAATCCAGCATCATTACTAAATATGCTAAGACCTATTTCACCTGCAGCTTTTCTGCGTTCTGCGCTACTATCTAATACTATAAATTCATCAGTGGCAGTCATGCCTGCTGTCATATCTGTAAATTCAGATAAATCTAAAGTTAACCCTGTTGCTGTAGAATCTAAACCAGCACCTAAGCTTATTTCAGTTAAATCTAATGTAACAGCAAATGTAGAATTACCAGATTGATTAGCTGTAAATGAAGCACTACCGTCAAGACCTGTGCTTGTGGTCATTGTGAGTGTTCCATTATTTACAGTTGGTAATGAAGCTGATGTTATATAACCAGCGTCATTTGGAAATAAATTATTAGGAACTAAACCAGGTACTGTTTTAAACTGAGTACCATTTGCTCGAGTTATTGCAAACGAATCAGTTGATATCATATCCCCTGTTGTAGCAGTTAACTCTGATAAATCAACATTTAAGGTTACAGAACCTGATGTACCACCACCGTCTAATAAAGTTCCTGCGGTTACAGCTGTTATATCACCAGTATTATTTGTAAATGGTAAATCAGCTAAAGTAAAAGCTCTTGTTTCACCACCTGATGAAGAATCTTGACCAATCAATACTAAATCATCTACATCTGGACTTCCTGAACCACCTGGTGCATCAGCTATCAAACCTGATGTTCCATAGTCTACTGATACAGTTCCTGAACCAGTTATTGTTCCGCCAGTTAAACCACTTCCAGTTGCAACTGATGTTACACCTGAACTTGTTACGTATCTACCATCTAAATCTACTGTTACACTACTTAAACCTTGTCTTGCAGCTGTTAATATACCATTGCCAGTATTAAAACTTAAACTAGTCAAATAATTATTACTTCCTGATTCATCTGACCAAGAAGCTGTTAACGTACCACCATCTTGTTGAGTAGCTGTTAATGTTTTTGTATTAGTTCCTGATACAGATAAGGCTGTAATCATATTATCATATGAAGTGTTCCACTGAGTAGATGTGCCACCAGGTGCGGTTATTATACCACCGGAGGTTATAGTTCCCCCAGTGGATAATGTGCCTTTTACATCTTGATCTGCATAATATATTATAGCCATTTATATTTAGTTTATTTTATTAATTAAATTAAATTGAATTTTATTATCCTATTCTGTTTACTAATACTATAACTCCACCTGAAGGGAAAGTACCAGTACCGCTAATAGTAACTTGGTCTGTTGAATTTCTCTCTACTTCCATGTTTATTGTATCTTTTGTAGTTTCATCATAAACTTGAACCATTACATCAAAAGTACCTAAATTGTGTGTTACTGCTCCATAAGCAGATATTGTTGCAGATACGAAACTGTTTTGGTCTAATAAGTTTCTAACAGTTATTTTTTTGTTTTCTGCTGTACCTGATATATCATGTATTACTAATTCGTCTCCTGATGCTGGAGCAGTTAGCGCATTTAAACTATTAATATCAAGACCAACTTTAACAGCACCTGTTGTAGGATCAACTCTAATTCCTTTATATTTAGCGGTTGTATCTTCATCAACAGAAGTAACACTATTTGTGTCTGTAGGAGTAACCCATGTACCATCACCACGTAAGAAAGTAGTACCTGAACCACCGCTTGGTACATGACCAACCTTAGTTGAACCTGCATAAGCCATTGATTGTACTTCTACATTACCTGTTGTTGGTGTTATAACTATAGGTGATCCACCTGAAGTTCCAGGAGATATAGCTGAAACACTATCAACTGGTGTTGAATCAGTAGGTGTTACCCATGTACCATCACCTCTTAAGAATGTAGACGAAGAACCGCCTGTTGGAACTATACCAACATTAGTTGTTCCACTATATATTTTAGATTGCACCCAACCAGTTGCTGATACTGTGAAATGTGCTGAGTTAAAACCAGCTACACCTTTTTCTGTGGCACTGTCTGTAGCTCCTGCACCCGCAATATTCGCATCTTGTTTTACTACTGTATAAACAGATATAGCTGGACTAGAAGATGCTGTGATATCTTGATTAGCATAAATCATATCACCAACCTCTAATGTTTCAGTATAAAAAGCGGTACCATCGACAGTTACAACAAAGAAATCACCAAGATCTAACGCGATATTTGATGCTCCATCTAAAGAACCATTACCAGCTCCTAAATCAACCGTTAATCCAGTACTTGCATTATAACCACCTTTAAACAAACCAACACCTGCTATTAAGCCTTGAACCTGAGACAAGTTAACAGCGTCGTTAGCAGCTGTGCCATTACCAAGTCCAGTTATTTTATTGTTAGCCATTGCGATCTCATCGCTCATAGTTAATATACCACCAATTGAGACATCGGTGCTAAAAGAAGCATCGCCACCTACACCTAAAGTTTGAGCAATACTAATATCATCTTGAAAACCTATTTGAATACTTGTTGATGAAGATGTTGCCACGCTTATGTTGTTGTCGGCTGCATCATTTATTGAAACTAAAGAATCTGTACCAGATGATGCGTCTAAATCAATAGCTACAGAATTCGCTGCTATAGCCCTTGCGTCAAGAAAATAAGTTGTATCATCAGCTAAAGCTAATATAGTTGCTAGTGTAGCTTTTCTAGTTGGATCACCAGTTCCACTTTCGTCAGAAAAAGCTAGAAAATCACTTGAAGCTGGAGTTGCGGTAGTTAAACCATTAACGTTTAAGACAAAGCTAACTGTTCCACCTGTTCCAGAATTATTAACTACTGTTTTAATACCATTAGAACTTCCACCATTAAGCGCTAATGTTCCGCCACTATCAACACTTGCTGTTCCTGTATCACCTGTAGCGGTCCAACCGGTATATGATCCAGCAGGTGCCGCCCAAACGTTATCTCCTCTTAAGAATTTAGTGTCATCAGGTGTTCCAGTTGCGGAAAGATCTGCGGTTAATTCAGTATTATCACCACCACCTTGCTTTGCTAGATCTATATAAGTACCATCTAGTACAGATACAAGTCCTATGTTTCTTACTGTAACGTTTCCTGTTGCGCCACTTACTCCTATACCAGTACCAGCTGTTATTGCAGAAACACCGGAACCAGTTCCGTCCATTTCAACCCATGCTGTTCCATTATAGAAATACATAATGTTTGTAGTAGTATTGAAATACATTTGCCCTTTTACTTCGTTTCCTGTTGCAGGGGCACTAGTTTCATTATCTACTACCGGTAATAATAATTCGTTGTAGTTAAATTCAATATCAGACCCTATAAGTCCAATATTAGCATAATAATTAATTGCCATAGTTTTTTTGTTAGTTTAGTTTAAGATTGATGACCCTGCTATGTTAGTATTAAAGTCAACTGTTATTGTTGTTGCGGTTGTATATTCAACAGCGCCATATATTTCTTCATCATTTGTATTTATTAAAGTTACTGAAGGTTCTGGTTTACCTGTTGTGTTGTTTATCACCCATTGATTGGATGCTGTAAAATTTTGTTTTAAGTTTACATCGGCTCCTGTTATATTAAAATCTATAACCGTATATTGTGTACCTTGCTGTGCAATCACACCATTTCCTCCGATGTATGTTATTGTTGCTATATAGTAGCTTGATGTGGTTGGATCTACTGCATATGTATCTAATTTGTAGTGACCAAACTGGCTTATTTCATCACCTTGACCTATTAATATATCAGTACCTACTAGATATTGTAGAAACTCTACGACTCTTTGACCGTTTAATTCTTTTACAGAAAATCTTAATTCAGTTAAAGTATCAAAACCAGTTCCAGATCCTCCACCACCTGTTTTAGAAACAGTACCAATACCTCCATTTTGTGTATCTGACCACTTAAAAGACATTTGTGCTCCAATACTAACTTTAGCATTAATGTTGAGGTAGTTTGCTACCGCAGATGCAGTGAATTGCTTTGTTAACCTGTTTTGTGACTCAGTACCTATCCAAGCATCGTTGTCATTAACAGTTGTATCAAATGGATACGTACTTATTCTAGCCATGTTTTATGAGTATATTCTAATTTCTATAAATCCATCAGTAATTCCGTCTACAGACGCAGCAGTATCACAAAGTATATTATCTACTCTGATAGAATCAACACCTTTTACGTATGCAGAAGGAAACTCAGATCCTTTTGCTGAAACTACTATCCAACATTTGTTTGCAATAAAGGGTGAACCTGTTGCGGCAGCAACAAAACTACCAGAACCTGCTCTTGTCCATGTAAGTGTTAAACCTGTAGTATTCTGTAAAACAGTTACGGTTGGTACTACTCCAGCTCCAGCGTTAAGTTGCGCTGTATATACTGTGTAGCCTAAACTATATGAGTTAGTAAACGAGGCCACGCTCGACACAGTGAAGTTTTGTGTTATGTTTTCTTCGTTAGTGTTAGGGGTTGCGGTTTTAGTACCTAATAATAGGTCTGAAGCTTTAGGCGTACCAGTTCCATATGCTGTTAAATTTGCCATTTTTTATTTATTTTTAGTTCCTTTGCCGTATCCACCCCTATTTTGAGCTACACTAACAAATCTTTTTTTAGTATGATCATAGTCTTTATTTACAAGCCAATTTTCTCCATGTTTTTTGGCAGCTTCACGCCTTTTTACCTGATTTTCTGCTTTTTTCTTTTTTCTTGATGATGTCTTTGCATAAGCAAGGTCTCTTTTTGCCTTAGCTTTAGCAGCTTTTGGACTTAATTTCTGCGCCATAGATTAAAATTTTCTTATATAGTATATACTTACATGTTTTGTTAGTGATTTACCTTATAAACACTGACAATAGTAGGTTACTATTTATATATAAGTACCTTGTGTCAGTATATTTAAAAAAAGCGTCACATATATGGGGGTATGGTGTTACTACTAATTTTTGAAAAAGTTTTTTGAAATGTAAAATCGTTTTGTTTTAGCGGGGTTGGCCAATTTCTAGGTTCTAGATTTGTAAGCTTTAAGCCATTGTTTGATTTTCGTCCAGCCTTTTAGACTTTTATTTGACACTACTAGTATCTTTGCGCTGTCACTCACGGACTTGCGACTATATACTTGTGATACATATACTAACTTACTCGCACGGACTTGTAATATATTATAAATGATAATAAAACTGTAAGCAATTAAGCTTATATTAAATAAATAACTATGCAAAAACAAGTAAAAGTAAATCAACTAACGACTAAAAGATTTGTCATTCGTAAATCACTAATCGGTAAAAACACAGTGATAACATTCACTAACAAAAACAAAGAAGTGTGTAAGTATAATCATGACTTAGTTTACAATCAACTAAAAGACCGCTTCGAAGCAATGCCGTGCTTCCAAAAGTATAACTCTTATACTAACTCTAATAATCTGCCAGTATTTGTCAGATCACTCGATAAGCTAGTGTAACAATTCACTGACATTAGGTAGTTACTATTCTTAGTATAACTATCTTTTGTCAGTTTTTTATTACCTCTGAATTTTCTTGCACGGACTTGTAACAAAATACTACTGATAATATTGCTGAGGTTATTATATAACACTGCTCATCGCAAGACAGTGCATTAATCCTCGACACTATTTTTATTAACTAAACAATTTAACACCTTTAAACTATGAAGATTAATCCAGAAACTATGGAGCTTAACACTGTCAAGTTCAAAAACAAAACAACGATTCTATTAAATGGCGTAACTTACAAAGGTTATCCTGTTGGTGAGCTACCTAAACGCTTCGCATTTATATATGATGAAGATAAAGATAAAGAAGGTATTACAGAGTTCTTTAACTATAAAGGTCTTACCTATGTAAAATATGTACCATCACCATTTAATATATAACTATGAGTGTAACTAAAACATTAGATATAATGGCGCAAGAGTGGTTTGGCGAGTTTGGCTTTGCCACTTGTAGTCATGAAGAACGAGATATGTTAGTCAATGCTTTGTATAAAGAATTATATGATGTCAAGAATACATAAGTTTAAGCAATTAAACGGTAATACTTTTGTTATGAATTTTGGTGATTCAAAAATACTAACAACAGAAATGATAGAACAAGTGTATGAGTGTAAATTAATCCACACTGACTTGTCAAATAATACTAAAGATAATATAAATGTAAAACAAAAAAAGCTATGAAAACACTTAAATTAACAGATAGCGACTGCATTTTTGTACACTATGTACTACGTCAGTATGCTCTTCGAACACCTGAGCTAGATCAAGAAGACAAAGATGAGATACGTGAAATTGCAGCTAAATTTAAATAATATAAATAATATGAGAAACTTAGAACAAGAGCACATGGATTGGCGACAAAGACGCAGAGAACTAGTAGATATGTTTGCTAGAAGAATGTTTGTAGAGTACAACATCAAAGAAATGACTACTGACAGACAGAAGAAAAACGGCACAAGACAGTTTGTATTACCAAATGGTGATCAACTAGCGTCTTACAAAACAGGTTACGTTAGAAGATGTAACTCAAGTGATAGAATATATCAACTAAACAAGCAGTATAAGCGTGAAGAACGATGGACAGTTATACAAGACGGCAAACTAAAAACACTAAAAGCTGAGTGTTATGCTAGAGAATTAATACATGATCCTCTTGCAAGACTTATATATATAGTAGAGTTTTGCAAAAGAAATTATGGCATGAAAAACTTAACATACTATTAATATGAGCAAACAAGATAAACTATTTAGTTCTTTAATAAAAATGATATTAATCTATTTAATCCTTATGATATGAATTGGTATGACTATAACAACTGGGACGAGCATTTACCTACAAAATGTGAAGAATGTGGTAATGCTTTAGACACAAATGGATATTGTAATTCACAAGTATGTTTTGAAGTAGACATGATGTAATTACTACACTGACTAATTTAAAATTACTATAGATAATATATGTGTAACAAAAAAATATAATTATGTACTGTAAATGTAAACCAAATACTAAAGTACCAGAAGGCAGATTAGCCTTAGGTTATAAGACATGTGTAGATTGTTCAACAACAGAAACATATTCTTATATACCAATAATAAATCACAAGACAGGCAACACAATACAAATTGTAAGTCAGTCACTCTCCGCCAAGGTGCATAGATCGTGGCGGAGAAAATAACTAGACGAGTAGCTTAACTAGTATAACATGAGTCAGGGCATACCGGTCAATGACGTGCGGTTATAACATAAGTGAATAGCTAGTATGCTGAACCTGAGCACTGGTAGCAAGATATATGACGCTGCAAAGAGGAAGGAAGGCTGAATAACTAGGTCAGGTTAGAGACGCAAGACAGGCTTCGCGACTCGGGCTACCGACGGGTATGAGGTTCGAATCCTCACTAGTTGCTAATATTAAACTAGGTATGGATGCAACAGGCGTTATTAAGTTAAACAGAGTTCATTGCTACGAAAGTATGAGGGTTCGATTCCCTCACTAGTTACTAAAAACTATTGCGCTGTAGAGCAGTTGGTCAGCTCGCTAGGCTCATAACCTAGAGGTCGGAGGTTCGAATCCTCCTGGCGCACCTAATTTTAAACTATATAAATATGAAGCTTAAAGATCTTGTTGAAACACTTAGTGAGTACACAGAAAAAGATGTGGTTGTAGAAGTAGAACAGCCAAACCCTTTTCAATTAGTAATAACTTTAAATAGATAAATATGTTTAGCAATTGTTGTGGCGCAGAACCTAGTTATTTAAGCGACAGCTTGTGTGGTCAATGTCTTGAGCACGCAGACTTCGATGACTACACGGACGAAATAAATTTACCAGTAGATAATATAAATGTAAAACAAAAAATATAAATTATGAACAGATTAACATTATGGCAAAGATTAAAACCAAAGCACAAAAAAGAAATAGCTATCGAATACAAAGATAGAAAGTTTGCTCACGATCGTATTAAAATAGAATTACAATCAGAGTTCTTTTTTACCGAAGTTAAATACGGTATAGCTTTCGACATACTGTGTGCTTGTAATATGAATTTTTTAGGAAACGTATTTAATAATGAACTATTTAAAAATGAAAACAATGGATAAAATAATAACAGAAGAATTAATTGACAAAAGATTAGAGGCAAAAGGTGTAGATTTTGATATTGAACACGATGAAGCTTTAAAAGTAATACAAGATCATTACAATTTTGAGCTAACAGACAACTGGAATAACACGCCTGACTACAGTATATACTGTGAAACCACAGCAGATGGCTATGAAGTATGGGTCACGACATCAGGTGATGGTAGAAACGTATGTATCAATGAAGATGTGCACTACTATGATAATGAATTAAATGAAAGACTAGCTGAGGCTATGACTGATTACAACGAGTTAATATATGTAGATGACCTTGAAGCTTATTATGTAGAAGATGCGGTTACAAAAGTATATGAATCATACGTAGAAGATATTACCGAACATGTTATAGATGATTTAATAAATGAAGGTTATAAACAACAAGAAACAGAAAAATAATTATGAGAAGATTTAATAGACACAGACAAAACCTATGTGTAATACATTGGAACGGAGCAGATTACGTAATGAGTTATACGACTCGTGTAGCTAAAATAGATTACGTTAACAAAACACTTGATCAACTAGGTTGGTGGAGCGTAACAACTCAAAGACATATTAATTATGCTGCAGACCAACTAGGTCTTACGCTTAATAGAAATGGTCATTAAAAAAAAAATAGACTATGAACGTATAATGGTGTGGCTTATATATATATTGATAGCATGCATTTGCATAGTCTTAAAAATAATGGAAATAAATGAAGTAAGATGGATAATATAAAACTAGAAAAAATATTTAAAGAAAATAAAAATGATATTCAAAGATTTATAAATTCAAAAGTTTATGATACGCATTTAGCTAAAGACTTATCACAAGATACTTTTATTAAATTAATAAAAACTTTAAGAAAAGAAAACTATAATGAAGAGGGTAAATTTTTATCTTATGCTTTTGCCGTAGCTCATAACGTTGTTAGAGATCACTACAGAAAAAAGAAACCAGTAATGATTAGATCAGATAACTTTAAAGTTTTTTCTACATTAGAAAGCAAACAATTAAATAAAGAAGAAGAGATAATTAAAAATCAAATAATAGATTTAGTTAAAGATTGTATTGAAGAACTTCCTTCTAATTTAAAAAAAGTTGTTAAGTTAAGAATATATAATAAATTAACTTTTAGACAAATAGCTGAACAAACTAATTCTAGTACAAATACAGTTTTAGGTAGATTCAGATATGGATTAAATCATTTAAAAAACTCACACAGATTAAAACAAATAACAGATAGATAAATATAATATGACAGAAAAACAAATGAATAAATTAGCAGATATAATTGTTGATAAAATAATTGCTCAACAACAAATAGCAGATGATCAGTTTAAAGCAGACTTAGAAGACTTAGCTAACTCAAACCCAGATATGATAATTGGTACTAAGTCACAAACTGATTTAGTATACGAAGGGTTAGATAACCTAAGAGCAGATCTTAAAATAGCAGAAGAAGCAGAGGATTATGCATATGCCTCGGTGTTGCTAATTAAAATAGAAAAATATAAAAAGAAATATAAACTATAACTATGCTATACACACTTGCGTGTGTATGTATATATAAAGATAAAACTATGAATATATTTTATTTAGATAGAGATCCTTATAAAGCTGCAGAGGTACAATACAATAAGCATGTGGTTAAAATGATCTTAGAATCAGCCCAGATGCTTTGTACTGCGCATCATCATTATGACAACGGAGATCATGTGCCATATAAAAAAGCACACTACAATCATCCGTCAACTATATGGTGTAGGCAAAACAAAAATCAATACAGATGGCTATATAATCACATGATAGCTCTAGGTATAGAATATACAGCTAGATACGGTAAAACACATTTAACTATAACTAAATGTGAAGATCCACTAGCTTGTTATCCTCCGGGTATACCTGACGGCGTGTTTAACGAACCACCTCAATGTATGCCAGAACAATACAAAGTAGTAGGTTGTAGCATAACCGCTTATTGGAATTATTACGAACAAGAAAAGCATGTAGTTGCTTCACAAGACGAACCATTAATATTTAGACCAGATGAGAAGAAAATTATACAAACATTTAGTTGATACAAACGTTTTCAACACAAGAACAAAAATTAAAAATTTTACAAAAACAAATAAACCAAAAAAAAAGGCTGACAAAAGCCTATTATAATATAATAATAAAAAGCTAATGTCATTATTAGAACGTAACATAAAGTATTTAATAAGCAAGCAAGTAGTGTGGCGACAAAACCCATGGAGTGATATACCTACAACTAATTATGATTGGGGTTGGTATTATGAAAATGGTACACATCAATGTTATTCTTTATTTGCGTCTAAAGCTAAAATAAACACATTTAAATCTTTAAAATGGCACATGTATGTTTTATGGTATTTAAATCCTCAATTAAACCCAAGTGATTTTGAAATGATAGTTAAGCATATATGTGATATTAAAAAAGGTTTTATTACATTTAAAGTTTCTAATCATATAATACAAAGCATGATATTAGACGTTAGTTTACAAGATCTAGAAAGACCACCTCCAAATAGACTACGTAAAGTAATTTTTAAAGATTTTTGCGGGTTAAATAGATCACAAAAAATGTCTATTGTTGGTCAACTAGTAGGAAGATCTAAAAAAATTAATGCTGATGACGTATATCAATGCATGATAGATTTAAATGATATTGGTAAAAAAATAACATGGTCTAAAATAGCAAAGTCTTTAGATTGTTCGGAGAGAACAATAATTAGAAATATAAACAATGAACTTAAAAAAGAAAAAATACTACTTAACAAACAATTATGAAAAAATATAATATAAGCAACTACGTAAGGTATAAAGAGGATATAAAAAAATCAATGCCTGTAGAAAAATTTTATGATTACTATACTAGAGATGAAATGGTTATTAAGTTTCTACCATTAGTAGAAAACATGGCTAGAAAATTTGCAACAAGTCAGCAAGCATCTGGAGTATTAAGTATACTAGATTTACTTCAAGTGGGAGGTGAAGCATTAACTAAAGCTGTTGATAAACTTGATTGGGAATTATTAATTGATTCAGAAGATATTGAAAAAACATTAAAATCGTTTTTTTCTAAAAGAATAAAAGGAGCTATTAGAAGACGAATAGATATGATGAGAGGAGACATGAGAATACCAGAGTATAAATTAAACGAAATAAGATCAAACCCAAAAGATAAAAAAATGGTAGCTATGTTTTTTAACTCTATGTTTTTAAGTATAGACGCTAATTTTTCAACAAGTGATGATGAAGAAAACATAATGCATCAAATACAAGATAAATCTGAACCTTATAATATACAGTTATTAAATTTATATTTAATAGGTTTAATGAAAACACATTTAACTGAAGGCTCTAAAGAATATGATACACTCAGGTTAAGTTATGGTTTAGACTGTGAAAAACATACAGCAAAAGAAATAGCAACTTTATTAAATATAGAAGGTGTTAGTGATTATGTTCGTGTATCTGAAATAAAAAAACAAGCTGTACAAAAATTAATAGACAGTGTTGATCACTCGCAAGTGATTGATTATCTGTAACTTAAAACAACACGGAATAAAACAAAAACGTAAATGATAATAATAACATGTAATAATAATAATAAGCAATTTAAATAAGAACGAATGAACATAAACGAAAAATTAGCGACAATCCAAACAAAGTTTAAATCGAAAAAAAGTAGATTTAACTCTTTCGGCAAATACAACTTCAGATCAGCCGAAGACATTCTCGAAGCAACAAAACCCTTTCTATTAGAGTTAGGAGTTACAGTAACAATCAATGAAAGACTTGATGAAGTAGTAGGTTTACCTATTATGACATCAACGGCTACTATTACAGATGGTGAATCTTTAATAGAAGCTACGTCTGTAGTTGGTGTAGATTTAAATCAAAAAGGTATGAATACACCTCAGCAATTTGGTTCAGCATCTTCGTATGCTAAAAAATATGCGTTAGGTAATTTATTTTTAATTGATGACACTGCTGATAGTGATGCAACAAATAACCACGGTAAAGCACCTGTTAAAAAACAACCTAAAAACACCTTAACATCTAAAAAAGATCCAGCTTATGATAAAGCGGTTCAATACATAGCAGCGGGTGGTAAAGTTTCTGCTATTAAAGCTAAGTATAATCTTTCTGAAGAAATAGAAGGTGCACTAAACACATTGTAGTATGAATAAAGAAAAAGCAATTAAAAAGCTACGTGATGATAAACATTACTACGGTGATTTTGGTAAACAATATTTAAGCAATTCAGATATAGGAAAATTACTTACAAATCCATTAAGTCTTAGAGATGAACAAAAACAAATACCAGCTTTTTTAGTTGGTGGTTATTTTCACACAGCTATATTAGAACCTGATAAACTTAAAAAGTTTAAAATAATAGAGGCTAGTACTAGAAACACTAAAGTGTACAAGGAAATATCTGGAGGTGAAATGTGTTTATTACAGTCAGAAGTAGATCAATTAGAATTAATGATAGACAAAATGATGAGTAACCAAGCTTGTTTAGATTTAATTAGAGGTATTAACGTAGATTATGAAGTTCCTGGTATAACTGAACTTGAAGGTCAATTATGGAAAGGTAAAGCTGATATTGTAAACCACGATGAAAAATTAATCATTGATTTAAAGACAACAGCTGATTTACAAAAATTTAGATATTCAGCATCTAAATATAATTACGATAGTCAAGCTTATATTTATCAAAAATTATTTGGTTATGAATTAATATTTATAGCTATAGATAAGGCTAATCACCAAATAGGTATATTTGATTGCTCGCCTGAATTTTTAGCTCGAGGAGCTGACAAAGTACAAAGAGCAGTAGAACAATACAAATTATTTTATGAATCAGAGGATTTTGATCCTCAACAATATTTTATTAATCAAACACTATAATTATGGCAAGTATTATTAAAGCAAGTATCAATTTAAATGAAATACCAAAAGACAAAATAATCATTGGTAAAAAAGGTAAATATTTACCTATAACTATTACATTAAACGACGAGTTAGATCAATTTGGAAATCAAGGTCCTGTTATCGTAGATCAATCTAAAGAAGAGCGAGAGGCTAAAGTAGCTAAGACTTACTTAGGTAACGTAAAGGTAGTATGGACTAATGGTGACAATGTAGCAGCAGCACCAAGACAAGATGAGCCAAAAAGAGCTGCTGTTGTTGCTCCTGACGCTGTTGAAGATGATTTACCTTTTTAGATGGAAGACGAAGACTATGTTAATGTAGTAAAAGATAAAGACGGCAATGTTGTGTTAGTAGAAGATTAACAAAAGGCAACTATGCTATACACACTTGCGTGTGTATATAACAATTTAATTAAATTAAATGCAAATAACAGAGATCAATGGATTCTTGATTGATGAGTTCAATCAATATAAGCTTGAAGAGGGAAAAAAGCAGGGCATATGTCCTCTTTGTTCTCACGATAGAAAACCCAAGAATCAAAAGGCTAAATGCGCGTCTTATGATTGGGAACGTGGTCTCGGTACTTGTCACAACTGTAATACATCATTTCAATTACATACTTATCAACGTAAAGGCGCTAGTGAAAAAGAGTATGTTAGACCAACGCTACAAGTTAACGTTGATCAACCTGAGTTTGTAAGTGACAAAGTAATTGAATGGTTTAAAACAAGGGGTATATCAACTCAGACTCTTTATGATTTAGAAATCAGCGAGGGTACTGAGTATATGCCGCAAACCGGTAAGTCCGAGAATACAATAAAGTTTAATTATTTCATGGGCGATCAACTTATTAATATTAAGTATCGCGATGGTAGAAAGAACTTTAAATTATATAAAGGTGCTGAAAAAGTATTTTATAATATAAATAGCATAGTAGGTTATGAATATTGTATTATAACCGAAGGTGAAATGGACGTGTTAGCACTACACGAGGCTGGTATACCAAATAGTATATCAGTACCTAATGGTGCAACATTAAACTCTAATAACCTTGATTACCTTGATAATTGTATAGATTATTTTGAGGATAAAGAAAAAATAATATTAGCTGTTGACTCAGATGAAGCAGGTCAAGCATTACAATCAGAATTAGTTCGTAGACTTGGAGCTGAAGTTTGTTACCTTGCATCGTTTGATGATTGTAAAGATGCTAATGAATATTTGCAAAAGTATGGAAAAGAAAAACTATCAGAGCGTATTGCCTCAGCAAGACCGGTACCACTTGAAAACGTTACAACATTTAAAGATATTGAAGACGAGGTTACGGATTTTGTGCGTAATGGTTTTAAGAAAGGATATCAAATTGGCTTGGAAAACTTTGATGATATTTTTTCTACATATACCGGCCAGTTTATTACTGTTACTGGCATACCTAGTAGCGGTAAGTCTGATTTTGTTGATCAGATGGTTGTAGGCTACAATCGCAACTATGGTTGGAAAACAGGTTTTGCATCACCAGAAAATGCACCTACATATTTACATGCTCATAAATTAATGCGTAAAACATGGGAAGGTATGCCAACAGCTGCTGATATACACAGTGATAAATGGAATAAAATAGCTGATCATTGTAATACTAATTATTTTCATATTGATATGGAACGTTATACATTAGAATCTGTTTTGCGTAAAGGTGCTGAATTAGTTAAACGTAAAGGTATTAAATGTTTGGTTATAGATCCATTTAATAAAATAAGAGATGTTGACTGTAAAACAGAAGATGTTAACCGTTACACTATGGAGTATTTAACTAAGATTGAAGTTTTTGCTAAAAAGTTTGATGTATTAGTATTTGTAGTTGCTCACCCAACCAAAATGTATAAAGATAAAGATGGCAAAATGGAAGAGCCTACAATGTATAATATAAAAGGTGGTGGTGAATGGTATGATGCTAGTTATCACGGTATATTAGTTCACAGAAACTACGAAGAAAAAACCGTTAAAGCAAAAATATTAAAAGTTAAGTTTCAAAACTTAGGTGAAAACGGAGCTGAGTGTCATTTTAAATGGGAACACAAGTCTGGTTGTTTTATTCCTCACGAACCAATAGCTAACAATGATCCTATGCCATGGGAGTAAAAAAGAAATCAGTAGGATATCAATTTAATCCTGATGAGTTCAAAGCATATCACTGGTGTATAAACAATGGAATTTATATATCACCTTTTTGTAAAGAAAACTTTACTTTTTGGCATATAGACATAGAAATAAATAAAAAAATAAATAGATCACCTCAAGTTTTTAATCCAAGAGAACTATGGGAAACAATATTTAAATATTATAAATATTATTATGACAAGTATAACAAAAACAAAATTTAAAAATGCTAACGAGGCTTATGAATATCTTTTAGACGCAGCTATAGTTAAAGGTGTTAAATTTGATGACACTGTTGCTATGTTTAATATAGGTTTTTATATTGAAGATCCTCAAGACAATCACATAACAAATAAACAACGAAAATGGAGCTTAGAATATGCAGAGGCAGAATGGCAATGGTATTTATCTGGTGATCCTAATATTAAAAAGCTTGGTGAATTATATGGTAAAATACCACCTATATGGGAGCGAATGGCTGATAAGTATGGTAACGTTAATTCAAACTATGGTTATCAATGGAAACGTAAAGCTCAAATAGACTACGTCTGCGCAAAGCTTAAAACAAACCCAAACACACGTCACGCAGCTATAAGTATATATGATGCAAAAGAATATGATAAATACAGTAAAGATACACCTTGCACTTACGCTGTTCAGTTTACAATTATAAATAAACAATTATGTATGTCTGTTTATATGCGTTCTAATGACATCTGGTACGGTTTCTGTAATGATC
>JAAHTH010000529.1_pt1 | contig 36018 bp, 33 predicted proteins | sample 6116091 | NCBI WGS metagenome assembly JAAHTH01 (sample SAMN13939990, study PRJNA603662) | sponge metagenome | isolation source: marine sponge | host: Mycale hentscheli | place: New Zealand | collected 2006
CTTGGTCAAACAAGATTACTATTCTTGATATGAAAAACATCAAGAGATGTCAACTTTGGGGTGAGCGTTCAGGAGATACTTTAGCTTTAGCTGATGGTATTCCAAAGCGTTATGCTGATGTCTATGTTGATTGCAACATGGGTATTAAGTTTCACAACCCACTAGCTTGTGCTTGGTTAGACTTAATCTAATAGCTAATTCATAATGAATGAAAGGGGGAGGTTCGCCTCCCCTTTTTTAAAACAGAAAACAAATGCCAGTAAAAAAAACAAACAAAAAAGAAGACGCTACTCCTCAAGAAACAAAAGTTGAGGCGACTAGCGCACCAGAGGCTACAAAAGAAGAAAGTATGCCCGTATCATTAGTTCAAAAACTAATGTACGAAATGGAAGAAAAACTTTCAAATAAATTTAAGAATCAAATTGACAAACTAAAACTTCACAAAGCAAAAGAAGAGCTAGATGAAGATTTAGATTATGTTGAAGGTCTTGAAGATGATTGGTTGGAAAAGCCAATAACATTCTTTGCTTTTTCTATGAGATATTCTATCCACAGTGATAGAAGAAAAGGTCAAGAAGTTTTACCTCCATTTGGAGAACCAATCAAGTTTAAGCCATTAATTAGACACAAAAGACCAGGAAGAGGAAAGGAAGTAGAAGTAGTTTCTGTATCATCTGTAAGTATTCAGTCTAAACAAGTTGTTGAGTATTTAAGAGGTCATAGCCTCTTTGGTATTTACTTTTATGAAAACATGGAAAACGCTATGAATGTAGATTCTTCATGGGCTCATAAAATGGTAGAAGCTCAAAGGTCTTTAGCTAGACTTTCTGATATGCAGATTGTAGCTAGAGCAAAACAAGAAGGAGTGTCTGTAAGTCAGAGTCCTGAAAGAATGAGAAGAGAGCTTTCTGAAATACTAGCCAAAAAAGCTCAAGATCAACACGAGAGAGTTCTTAATCAAAGATTAAAGTCTGCCGTGATTGATGAAAAAGGAAGAAGTGTAACCGAAGGAAAAATAGCATAATGAGTTTTACTGCCCAATCTTTAAGAGACCAATTAGCATTCGCATTAGATGCGGAAAATTCAGATCACTACAGAGATGATTTGGATTATATACCATCTATAAATGCTGCGATGAAATGGCTTACGGCTGTTGTTAATTCTGCTTTTGGTGAGAACAAGATTGGGGAGGAGTTCTTTCGTGAATTATCGTACTCAGGGGTGTTTCGTACAAGTAACACCTCTAGAGTATCTTTAGACGTCTTCCCTACTGAGGTGTGGACAGTGTTAGCTGTTATGGCTTTACCTACCACGGAGTCCAACGGAGGTACACCTCCTGCAACCCCAGACAATACTAGAAGTTATCATTTGAGTGACTTAATACATGTGTCTTCATTAAATGCATGTAAAAGGGTTAGTATTGAGTCTTGGACTGATGGGTTGTTTAACCCTACAGAAGCGGGATACGAAGGAGACCAAATATGTGACGAGTTAAAGCTTTATTCATATCTACAACCTATAAACTACAGAAGTGTTTCTAGAGGTGAAACCTCTCAAGAAATAGAAATAAGACCTACCGTTAAAAATGGAAAGGTTACAGTCTTTTGGGCTAAGAAACCAGATGAGATAACATCTCTATCTCAGCAAATAGACTTTCCAAACAGTGTGTTTCAGTTGCTTTTTGACAAAGCGCTTAACTACATAGCATATAAGCAAGGCGACCAAACAACCATATACGGAGTTACAAATAACGATATACAACAACTATTAACAGTATTATAAGATGACATACAGATACGTTGCATACGACATACAAAAGAATTTATACGCATCATTCGATGATGCTGATTTTACTATAAATCAAGTTTTATTTTGGGTATCTGTATTCGCAAACAAACTTAGAGTTCAGCATCAACTAGCAACGAATTCTGATTTGTTTACCTCTACCTTTTCTTCTGTAACTGTAAAAGAAGACACCAAAAGCAGAAAGTATATAGATCTACCCGTTCAAGTAATGGATTTGCCTAATAACGGAGGCATCATATACATAACTTACAATGAGGAAACTTGCGATTGTGCAGGCCCTGCTTTTGCACAGGTTTGGTTTCAAGGAACAAGTGTTGGAGCTGTTCAACAGCTATACATGGATGAATACACTAAGCCCTCTGCTAAAAACCCATACTTCTATAGAGTGGGACACAGGGCAGATAGTGTAGACGTAAACAGACTTTATCTATTAGGAGTCGAGTGCGCTCCTGTAAAAACTGTAGAGTTAGCGGTTAAATCAAGTATAGATCCTAGACAAATTTGCGACCTAGACGCAGATATACCTCTTCCAGATGAACTTATACAAGACCTTATAACAGGTGTTCTTCAGTTAGGTAAATTCATAATGATGGTTCCTGAAGAGACGACAAACGATGGAGCTGATGAAACTGAACCTCCAACGCCAAGCTACGTAGGAAGACCTAAATTACCTCAAACTGCTCAAAAATAAAAATAATGAATGCTAACGACTTTGTATCAATAGACCACATATTAGCAGACGTTACAGCGACTGTTAACGATGCTGAATATAAAAAAGGATTCTCTAAAGGATGGTATGTATCTAGGATACAGGATGCTATGCAAGAGCTTTCTTTTGATACTTTTTGGCTAAAAATACAACAAGACATAGAAATTCCAGAGTCATGTCAAATACCTATGCCTAAGAATGTATTTAATATAAGAGAGATATATCTTTACAGTGGTGCTATATGTGAACCAGAAAGCAGTCAGGTTGTGTACTGGAAAAGGCTTTTTAATAATACGTCTAGTGGTGGTGGTTATACGGCTAAGGTTAAAGATGATGGAAGCAACCCTGGAGATTTATTTCAACCAAATCAAAGAATATACAATAGAAACGTTGGTGGGTTTTATGGTCCAAAATACTACTATAATGTAATGAACGGGCTATTAATGTTGAGTGAAACTTGCAAGGGATATGCCAATATAAGAGTTGTATATAATGGAATGGGTGTAGAGAATGGAGATATGCCTGTGATTCCTAGATTTTTTGAAAGAGCTGTAGTTGATTATGTAGAGGAAAGATTTTATAACGCAATGAAATCTAGAGATCCAAGAACGTTTAGAAGTCTATGGAGTGATTCATTTAGCAGGTTAAACGACTTAAGGAACGGAAGCTGGAACAAAGCAAAGAAAAGAATTAAAGCTATGGATTCTCAAGAAAAAGAATCTATGGAAGAGTACATAAGTTCAATGTATCATAAGTAATGGCTATAGCTAAAAAGAAGAATCAGGCGCTTTGGAATAGAATTAAATCTAGAATCAAAGCAGGGAGCAAAGGAGGAAGGCCTGGACAATGGTCTGCTAGAAAAGCTCAACTAGCTGTTCTTGCTTATAAAAAAGCAGGAGGAGGCTACTCTGGAAAGAAGTCTTCAAAGAATAGCTTAAAGAAATGGACTAAGCAAAAATGGAGAACTCCTAGCGGTAAAAAGTCTAAAGATACAGGCGAGGTTTATGCACCTTCTAAAACTATAAGCAAATTAAAGAGCACGGCATCAGGAAGAAAGAAGCTTGCTTCTGCTAATAAAAAGAAAAGGGCTGCAACGCGAAAAGGAAAACAACACGCTAGTCACGGATTACATAAAGGTAAAAAAAGATAATATGGCAACTAGAGTAGACAAAAGTAAAATGGCTTGCAATAAGCCTAGAAGTTCAACAAGACCAGGTAAAAAAAGAATGGTTAAAGCCTGTGAGGGTGGAAGAGAAAAAATAATCCACTTTGGGGCAAAAGGCTATGGACATAACTATTCATCTGCGGCTAGAAAGTCATTTAAAGCTAGACATAAGTGTAGCACCAGGACATCTAAACTCACAGCGTCTTATTGGGCTTGTAAGAACCTTTGGGCAGGTAAAGGTGGCTCTAAAAAGAGTTCTCCTAAAAGCAGAAGAGGTAAATACTAATGAAAGACAGAGGGGCAGGAGATACTTTAGAGCGAATACTCAAAGCGACAACAATAGATAAAATCGCTAAATTTGCTTTAGGTGATGACTGTGGTTGCGAGGATAGGCGAGATTACCTAAACAAAAAACTACCATACAAAAAGAAAGATGAGAAAAAGCCATAAGCAAGACGCTAAGACATATCAAAAAGGAATAAACTCAGATCAGAATAAAGAGTTCTTAGGAGCTTCAAAAGAAGGAGATCATGTTGACGCATTAAACATGCGTAGCGTTTCTATGGATGGAGACAATTTTGCAAAGAAAAAGATAAAAGGAGAGTCTTCTGTATATCCTCTTATAGACAATAGGTGCCTAACTGTTCCCGCTATAACTTTAGATGACTCATACGACTGTATGATGACTCAAGAAATAAACGGTTACATAGTTGAGATTTGGGCATCTAAAACGCCAACAATAAACAACAAGTATCCATTTATGAGGGTAAATGGTAAGATTGTTTTATATAGCGAAAACTTCCCTATAGATGTAGAGCATCCGCTTCAGTACGACAAAAACGAAAACTGTCCTGGAGGTGAGATGTACATAACAAATAACAATACTCCTCCAATGGTATTTTCATTGAAGGACATTATGCTGAATGGTGGTCTAGATTATGGTAGTGAGACTGCAGCTTGTACTCCTAAGTATTTTTTAGATTTTAATATAGAAAATTTTACCGTACCACCTTCTGCTATACTTTATAAACCAGCATTTGTTGCTCAAGTAACAGGCACAACAGGTTATGATTTTGTAGCGGGTACTTTAGGCTTATGTGTTGGTAGTTACTCTTATTCTTATAGGCTTGTAGATGAATCAGGAGAAAGAACTGGATTTTCTCCAATAACAGAGCTTATTCCTGTAGTTAGAAACAATAGCAATCAGTTTCAACCTCAGTTTCCGCATTCAAGGACATTTTCTAGTGCTTCAGATATAACATCATCAACTATATATGGTAATCATTTAAAAATAAGATACGACAATCCAAACGGGTTTACATTCCTAGAGTTAAGAAGAGATTCTTGGAACTCTGGAGGTGTAATAGGGGCTCCTCCTGTTTCTGAAATAATAGCTAGTATACCTATAGGAGATAATATGTCTGTAATAGATGTTCTTGATAGAGCTGAAGCTAATTTCTCGGGATCAGAAATACTAGATTTAGAAGAACAAACGAACACTTACTCATCTATAAAAAGGGCAAAATCCATAAGATATTTTAATGAAAGACTATATCTTATGAATATAGGTTACGATTCTAAAAACATAGAAAATGATGTTACATTTTATGGAGGGACTAATTTTGTATTTCCTACTATAGAAAACATGGGTAGACCTGGACATAAGCATGTATACAACTCTGCTATGTTTAAATCAAACATGAGAGGTGAAAAAACAGGATTTGGAGTTGTTCTTTTTGACTCTGATAATAATGCTTCTTTTGTAAAGCAAATAACAGGCGCTGAAAATTTTGAGTTCCCGAACAGGAGGGATGAGACGAGTACAGATACAAACAATACATCATACAAAGGTGTCGTAAGATGTGCTAACTCAGGAACAGATACGGGTAGTGGTCCTGGCGTTCCTGGAACCACAGGAGAAGTGTCTTACACTCATGAGGTTTTCGATGTAGCAAACGCTGTACCAAAAGAGCCTTACCCTACATCCGACAGACTGTTTAATTATAACGATGCTGGTACTGGATCAACAGACCCTCAAGAATCTTTTCACCCTGTATCTCAAAACGACACTACAAACAGAATAAAGTATCTTACTACATCTAAAGCAGACATAACAACAACCACAGGAAATCCTAGCTCGTTAGCTTTTGATTATTCACCTCCTGGATTTGGATTGGATTATTTTTCTCAAGGAATAGCCTTTAAAGGCTTGGATACCTATCCTAGTTCTTCTGAAGGTTTTTCTGTTGTTCAGACTGAACCCGCTCAAAGAGTTGTTGCTCAGGGTCTAGGAATGTATAGTTTATATCCTTCAGAGGGCGCTTTTGAACCTAACACCTCTAAAGAAGCAAATGAGATGTGGGCTTATTTCCCAGATTTAGAATTGCTTTATCCAGACATAGCTACTGATATTTTAAATGGGAACTTTACATCATATAAACTCCAATTGGTTTCGCCTTTAGGATACTTTACTGAACCTTTCCATTGGAGAAAGCCAGAAGCCTTAAATAGAAGAAGGGGGGTGGATATGATTACTTATGCTAGGGTATTAAGAGATAAGTATAAAGATGCAACTACTCCTGATGGAGAGCAAATGAATCCAGGAATATCTGGTCAAACAGGCATAACAGACCCCTCATTTCCTCTTGATTATTATAGATATCCTGCGTATGGAAAATTTACAAACACTACAGGTACTTCACAATTTCCTAGTAATGGAAACGGAAACATAGAGTTTGACATAACTAATATTCAAGAAACGACTACAAATTCAACTAGACAAAGTTATTTTAAGATAACAACACAACAAGATATATATGCTCATGAAAATCAAAATTTAGCTGGAGGAGCTAATTCTGCCGCCCCAGGTCCAACAAACTGGAGAGAGCCGTTTTATGTTATAAACATAGTTAGGGATGTAGATATAAACGAAGGAAACACAACACAATATAAATACGGAAGCAACTATATTAAATTTAAGTCTTTGGTTTTAGAATCTAGTGGTGCTAACAATCAATCAGCAGAATTGGTTTCTGAAAGGTGGGAAGACTGCATACCTAAGCTTTCTGCTGGAGATTTTGGAAACGTTTATGGGCAGTTAAAGAGATTTGTGTTTACAGAAGATGAAGATGGGAATGAGAAAAGATGGATGAATGTTCAGTTTGAGTCACCAGCAACAATAACAACGATACTCACCAACTTAAATGCTGCAGGAGGTGCAGGATGGAGCGACCCAACAATAACAGATGGATTTACCATATACGGAATATATACAAGTACCGAAACAGGGGGTGACTCTGATGGAGTTTGTAGACTTTTTGAGTTAAACTTTACTGAAACAGTTGGGTACACAAACTATACTGTTCCTGCAGCAGGTATAAAAGTTTATGTAAAATACGACAAAAGAATACCTGTTAGGGTGTTTGGAGGAGATACATATATAAATGAATCCACATGGGCAGCTATAGATAATGTTTATGACAAAAATGGAGACCCTTCTGACAATGATGGTGGGTGGCTTTTTTCTAATAATGAATTTAGAATGGATTGTAGCTGGCCTTTAAGGTCATACGGGTGTGAAGATTCTTGGCCAATATGGGAAAAAGCTCAAAGTATTCCCAACTTTGAAGAGGGTTCTAATGCTAATGTTTTAGAGTTTTCTCAAGGCGCATCTGCTGGTAACTTTTCGGCTTTAATACGTCAATTAGTAATGATGTGGACTGCAGAGAGTAGATACAATCTCTCATTTGCTTTTAATATAGAAAACCCAGACAAAGCCGTAAGTGATCAATACTACCCATTAATAAATTACATACCTAGACCTTACAAGTGGGATGCAGGAAACGAATCCGATAGAACCCAATTTGAATCCGATAACAGTTTAAGAGAGCAATATTTTAATGATTTTGGATTTGAGTGGAATCTTTGGACATTAGGAGGCATAAGATTTCAAATGGGAGAAACAAACACAAACTTAGATTACTCTAAATCTCAAACAACAGCAATATACACCACGATCCCTACTGTTGGATTTGAGGAGCAAAATGAGTTTTGTACTAGAATTATATGGTCTTTAAGAAGACCTATAAACATTCAAAATGCCCCAGGGGTTAGAACCTTTCCTGCTAATAACTACTTTGACATATCAGACAATACAGGTGAGATTAAGTTTGCTTGGAGTGCATTGTCCAACGACAAGGGTAACAACTTGTATGCATTTACTAACAACGGTGTTTGCTTGCTACTTGTGGATAAAAGAGTTATCCATGAGATAAATGCCAATGAATTAGCTACAGTTGGCTCAGACATAGGAGGAATCCTTAATCAATTGTGGATAGACCAGACTATTGGTATGGAAGATGAAACATGGAGAAGTTGGGCTGAATATTCAAATGCTATATTTTTTGCCAATGGAATATCTGCTTATGCGTTTTCTGGAAACAAACTCGTAGAAATAGCAAGAACAGGATTCTTTGAGCTCTTAAACAGAAAGTTTAACCCAATAATAGGTCAGGGGATAAACGCTAAAATGGCAGGAGGATTTAACGTTCTTAACAAAGAATATATAATGTCTGCGATACAGGATAGACCAGGGCAGGAAAATAGCAACACTTTAATATATGGAGTTCAACAAGAGGCTCTTCAATGCCAAAGTTCTTATGTATACGACAAGTATTTGCATGTAGGAAACGACTTGTACGGAATGAAGAACGGAGTTACATACAAGCTAGGTGTTGGAAATCAGATAGATGGACAAAATATAGAGTGTTATTTAACAGGGGTTTCTGATGCTGAAATTATATACGAAAAAGAATTTATAAGAATAAGAGTAAATTCAAACAGCAAACCAAGCAAAATATTCTTCTATAATGATTATCAATCTTACATAGGAGACAACTATACCAATGTGGTAGATGCTGATGCCGTTCCGTTAAGTATAAAAGACTATCATGGCTATGAGTGTTATATACCAAGAAGAACTCTTTTCCCATACTACAGACAACAAGGTAGGGTTATGATTTTTAAAATCGTGAGTGAAACAGATGAAGACTTCTTTGTGACTTCAACATCGGTACAATATAAGGAATTGAAATAATTGTTAAATTTGATAAAAATAATATTATGGGTCCAGGAATTATAAAAGCTATTGGTCAAAAAATGGAATCCGAAAAAGGAAGAAAGATAGGTCAATACATGGGAGTTGGTCAACTTATAGCTGGAACAATACAGAGAAAAAAAGCAGATGCATTATTGCCTCCTTCAGAAAGCGTAATGGAGCGACAAATGCTTCAATCTATTAGAAGAAGAAGAAGAGCATTGGAAACAGGAACGGCAGGAGCCGCTGACAGGGCTGCTATACGTCAAATGGGTAAGTCATTTGGTAGAAACATGTTTCAAGCTGGAGGTAGAGGTAATCTTGGGCAAATTGCAGCTTTACAGTCTCAAGCCATGCAAAACTTAGCATCTACATACGGACAACAAACAAACGCGCTTATGGCTCAAGAGCAGCAACAGGCAAATAGAATGGCTGGCGTTTCTAGAGACTTGTCTTTACTAAGAAGTGATAGAATGTCTGCAAGAGCAGAGGCTAACATGCAGTCAGGAGCTCAAAACCTACTAGCATCAATAGGCCCTAAATCAAATCCAGGATTAGGATCTAGCCAAGATTCTTCTGAAGGGAATGGTATAGATACAAAATCTTTAACAGACTTAATATCGGCTATAGGCGGACAACAATAAAATACCATGGCAAAAAGAAACAAGAGGCAAAGAATAGCTGACAGACAAAAAAAGATTGACGACAGAGCTTTACAGCTTAATGTTGATGCAAACCTATCTACTACTGATGAGTCAGACTCTGATAAAATGAAAAAAAAAGCGGGTAAGCTAGAAAAGAGGTCTCGAAAGCTAGAAGGAAAATTAGACCCCAACGTAGCCAGAGAAAATACAAGAAAAAAGCTTGTAGATAAAAGGGACAAAAAAATAGACAAGATTGAAAAAAGATTCCCAGAGCCAACAAAAAAATTCGATAAAAAAGAAAAAAAAATAGATAAAGCTAAGGAAAAGTTTTACAATAAGCTAGAAGATGCAGATAAAAAGAGATTTGAAGAAGAGAGGCAGATATTAGATTCTAGATCTTCTTTTAATGAAAAAAGAGGAGCGATTGAATCTTCAGTTCAAGAAAAATCAGAAGATGCTCAGGCTGAGAAAAACAATAATTTAGAAAGAACTAAAAAACAGTTATTAAGAGGCGGAAAAAAAATAGTCAAAAGACTAGGAAAGGGCAAGCAAGTAGGCAAAATGCTTCAGAGAAGAGCTGTAAAAAAGGCTCTTGAAATTACTGGTAGTGAAGAGGTTGCAGATTTTTTAGAAGACAAGCTATCTACCGCAAGTGCCTTAAATAAAAAGGATAGAAATCAAATGTTTCAAATGGGGTCCGCAATGGGTGGAGCAGGCTCTGCCACACCATCTGTTAATACAGAAGGGATGACATCTGCAGACAAAAGAAGAGTTGCTACCGCTCAAATAGCTTCAGATTTGGAGTATTTTAAAATGATGAATCCTGTTATGAAGCCAACAGACTACTATCCTCAAATGGGTAGAGCTATTGGTGTTGGTACTAGCTCTGGAGAAATAATCGGGAGTAGAACTATATATACAGGTGCTGGTGTTTTAGCTCCTATGGGTTTGTACGATGCTAGAACTAGAGCTTTAGCTGCCGCAACTAAAGCAGGTATAGCAAACGCTCAAGGGGACATGACTAAGCTACCTCAAGTTAGAGAGCAGTACATCGACAGGTACAACAATTACACCAATGACCTTATAGATGAAATTAAAGCAGACAAAGACAACATCTACTTTAAAAACGGAAGAATGACCTCTGCTGGTCGCTCAAAAATGAACGAGGCTGTAAGAGTTGGAAATACTATAAATAGAGCCTTGGCAAGAGCTGATGAGTTTCAAGAGCACCTAACAAAGCTAAAAACATCAGGCAAAGGGAACATGACTGGAATAGATGATGTTTATTACGACCCAAAGGTTACGACATTAATGAGAGAACTTCTAGAGGGTAAGACTGACTTCGATAGCTTTAAAGACATGAAGATCCTTGAAGAGATAGCTAGTGGAGAGGGTCTTGAATATAGAAATGCAGAAAAAGATTTCACATCGCAAATAATGCCCAACCTACTAAAAGAGGCTGCTCAAGATCAACAAAACTTAATGGATGGTACGTATCAAGGGGCTGAAGGAGAAAATCCTTCTGAGTTCATAGACAAGAGTAGCGGTCTTTTGACTCAGGCGTACATGAAAACTGTAGCTGATAAAAGAATTAAAGACGCTGTAGAAGCGTTCTACAATGCCAATGAAGGTGTTTATAGTGATAAACAAAAAGAAGCCTTAATAGACCTTACTAGAGCTCAGATAGGTCAAAGAGAGACTATAACAACTAAGGAACAATCTTCTAGCGGAGGCAGTGGCTCGTCTGCAAGGTCGAGGTATTTTAATAGTTACTTTGATGGAACCACTAGGGGTCTTAAAAGAGAAACCATTCCCGTTATAGATCAATTGCCAACAGGCTCTTCTAATGATGATATTGCTGGGGCATACTTAACAACCATAGGTGGCGTTGCTTCAACTACTGCAATGATGAGTTCTGATGGTTCTCCAGTTCCTGTAACCAGGACAGCGTTAGACATGCAGGGAGGTCCTCTTCCTATAGGTTTAGGAAACGTATCTAATAGGTTTGCAGTAAACGTGAGTGGACAAGGATATAAAGAACTTAGCGGAGAGGAAATAGAGGATTTACTTAAAAACAAAATAGGTGTAACAGCTTATGGAACAGGTACTGAGTGTAAGCTTGAATGGTTTCAAGCGTATAATGATATAGGAGACATACCAAAAAGTCAAATATATGCTAGATCTGTTGAAGATATAAATGCGCTTGGGTATGTTGATGGAGGCACTGTTATTCCTTTAAGCGCCTCAAGCCTTGATGATTTTAAAAATGCAAACGAATCAAGTAGGGTTCAAATAAAATCAATGATGTATATGCCTGTTTTAGAGCAGCCAACAACACTTGAGAAAAGAGACTCGAAAGGAAATTATCAGGTTGTTGTGGTTAGAGAGCTAGAATCCACTGGAGGTGCTTACTTAGTTTCAAAAGGGCCAACAACAATACCTTTCAATGGCTCTCAACAAATAAATACAAATCTTGCGACTACCCAATCTGGTAGTTGGAAAACAGATAAGAATTTAAGAAATCCTTAATAGGGAAAATTATGAATAAAAATTTTTTAGACACTCAAACAGGTGGAACCTCAGAGGTTGCATCTGAAGACAAAGGTAAATCTCAAAAAACAGACTTGTCTCCAAAGCAAGCTGAAGACATAAGAAAAGCAAATGAATCTGAGCCTAGCGCTGAAGATCAGTTAAATATAGACCTAAATAAAGAGAAAGACACTGAAGAAAGGGTAGATGCGGTTGAGAGTGGAGAGACGAAAGAATCTGCAACAGAAATTTCTGCAGAAAACTCTACACCTAATAAAATACTATCTGGATACAAAGAAGAAGAGGCTAAAGAGGAAAAAAGTGTATTAGATGTAATATACAATAAAGCCAATAAAGAATCTCAGATAAGCGAAGAAGATCTTGTAGACAAAAGCGAATTAAACGTAAGCACTCCTGTGTCTTCCGTTACCGACTTCACTATGGAAACTCCTAAAGGAGCAATTATTCCTACAAGAGCAGAAGAAGAGTATTCATACGACCCAGAACTAGACAAAGAGTTTAGAGAAATGCCAGATGGGACTATGGTGTCCTCGCTAGATGGAACAACTAAAGATGTAAATACCAACAATAACTTTTTTAAAAGAGAGGATCAAGAGTTCTTTACATTTGATGGCAAGCCTATAAAAAGAGACAGAGTTATTCCTGAATCTGAAAAAAATAGACTTAGAGGAGAGACAGAAGAAGCTGAACCAGGATATTACACATTTAAAGGTAAGAGATATTTAAAGACTGCAGATGGAGACTGGCAGCAAATAAAATACAAAGAAAGATACAGTAGGGCTAAGAGAGCTTATGTGACTACGGAGAAGCTTATGAAGTTGAATGATAGACATTCCAGAATATTGGAGTCTAATGGGTTTTTTCAGTTCAATGAAGATAATGCTTCTAAACAACTTCTAGAAGATTTTATGTATGGGAGAGAAAACATAAACATAGACTACTCCAAAAACAAATATGCACCCGAAGAAGAAATAGTAGTAGCAAAAGAAGATGTACCAGAGGTAGGTGTTCCTGGATATAGAAACTTTAATTATTCAGGAGATAAAGTATCTGATCTTGATGAAAGAGTTAAGAATAGAAAAGAAAAGTACCAAGCAAAGCCAGATGGAGAATATCAATGGAATGGGAAGAATTTTGCAAAGAAAGATGGAAAGTGGTATAGGGTAACAGAGGGTAGAGATGAGCCGACAGGGCTACTTACAAAAACTCTAGACAAGTTTAACATAGGGTCTGACTTAGAACTTAAAGAAGTAAAGTATAGTGATGTAGTGGACATAGAGATAGAATCTATATTTACTAAAAAATCTAAAGACTATTTAGAAAAAACTGTATACGATTTAGTTCAGTCTTTTGAAAATAAGGTTCAGTCTTTTTTAAAGAAAACAGCAAATAACGTTATAGATTCAAATGTTGATAGGTTAATAGATTCAGATGATTTTAAAACAGAGCCTATATTTGATTTCGTAGACAAATTTACTGACAGGCTTGGTGTGGATTTAGATGAAAGAGGGTTTACTACTCCTGAAATTGAGAGAGCAGAAGCTCAGGTATATCAGCTTTACGGTGGTGTTTTAAATGAAACAATAGAAAAAGAAAGGGTTAAATTTGATGTATCTAATGAATTTTTATTTAGACCCAATCCTTATAGTTTAGAAGCTGCAAAAAATAGGGTTGACAGAACATTCTTTCAAGACTTTAAATTTGCACCAGAAAAAGTAAAAAAACAAGTCTTAGATGACATGACCTTTCCTTTAAGCGACTATGAGATTTCTAAGTACAAGGGTATGGGGTATTTGTCTGAAAACAATACTTTTTCACTTCCTAAAACGCCAGGTATATATTTTTTAGGAAATGACTATGCGAGAAAGGTAGACGATGGTCAAGGTGAATATTCTTGGATAGATAGCAGCGGAAACCCTATAACAGATACAAGAAAAAGAGCTTTATACGAATCATCTAGCTACGATGATCAAACTATAAATACTACTATTGGTGGATTTACACCTATAAGCGCTATGGCTTTTAGAGAAAATGAAAAACTGTATAGCTCTCTGAAAATAAGCGATGATTATGAGGTAGAAGGAAAGGGAGAAAAGGTAAATGTAAAAGACCTTAGCGTGTATAAAATGATATTTAACGATAGTTCTTTATCTTCTTTTTTGGCAGAGTCTAGCTCTTCTTTATCCTCTGACCCTTATTTTTTAGAGCTATTAAAAGCGTATCAATCTGAAGGGGATTTTTATTCAGGTTCAGACCTGCTGAAGTCCATTTCCAATTCAAAGGACTTATCTGGAGTAAACTTAAATGATGTTGACGAGTATTTTGTTTCTTTTGCTCACAAGTTAGAAAAAGAAATACAAGAGTATAATGATTACGTATCCTCAGAATCCTCTTTAAAATATTTTGTTTTAAATATAGATAAGTTTAAAGAGCAAACAAACGAAGGAATAGATAAAGAATCTTTTGATGGTGCTCTTGACTTGTTTGGGCTGCAGGCCGTGTCTATACTTGCTAGTGATCTTTCTGATAATGACTCAAAAATACAAAGGACAAAAAATCTTAAGCACGAGATATTAGTATGGAAAGAGAATTTAGAAAAAACAAACGATAAAATTAGAGAAATATCGGAATCTGGAATGACTGTCTCTCAGTATATGTTTGCAAATAAACTAAGAACTTTACAGACTTTAGGAAATATAGGTAATTCAAAGCAATTGAATGATGCTATTAATCTTTGGAACATAAACAAACAACTATTAGATAATATTCAGTTTAAAGAAGAATTAAACGTAAGCAGAGAAGGAGATGTTTCTATGGGTTGGGATTATATTGGTTCTGCAACAGAAGAAAAAATAAAATCTTTAGAAGAACAGTCAGAGGAATATTTAAGACAAAAATCTGTTGATTTTGTAAATGAAAAATCAGAAATAAAATCAAAGATTGACAACATAAACAAGGCTATTCCTTTTCTTGAGTCGATATACTACGAAGACTATAAGTATGATGACGCTATATTGGACAACTATCGTGAAGCTGGAGGCTCCTATGCCGATATACCAGAAGACCTTGAATTAGACGAAAATCAAAAAGCAGAACTTAAGCTTAGGATTGAAATACTAAACAGAACAAAAAACAAGTTAACTTCTGAGTTAGAAGAAAACGAGTCTTCTTCTTTTGGGTTTTTTCGAACCAATCCTCAATCTATTGTTGATGGTCTATCTGAAAATGGCGATCAAATAAAATCATACGTAGCTGCCATTCCTTCTGGAGAGGGATTTTCATCAAAGGATAAGTTCGACATGATGTTTGAACAAATGAATCAAAGAAGACTTGGTTTAGAGCAAAAATTAAACTTATCTGGAGAAAGCATTTCTAGTGCTGTAGAAATAAGATTAGACAAGCTAAAAGACTTGTTTTTTACAGACCTGTCTCCAGCTGAAAAAGAGTATTACCAGCTAGTGTATAACCTTAGGCTATTGACGCCCATATATCTAAACAATACACAATCAACTAAGGCTGAAATAAATGGGTTCTTTAACTCGTTATGGGGAGGTATATTTGAGTTTGCATTTCCTCACACTTCTAAAGCTGCAGGTTCTCTTATGATGGGTAAAGGAAGAGTGGCAAATATATCTTCTTCTCCTAAGCAACAGCTTAGAGACATAGCTGCTCAAATAAACAAAATGCAAGAAAGCAAAAAAGTTGAAGGCAAAATGCAATTAACTTCAGATGCTAGCGAAGAATTTTCTGCTGATGTCGGTTGGGCTATGAAAGAAGACAGTCTTGGAGATAGAGACTTTTGGGGAAATACTCTTGGTGTCACTTTAGGTATTATATACTTGTTTAACAAAGCAAACAACTGGACAAAACTAGGATATAGAGGTGTAATAGGAACGGAAAAATTAATAGCAAAGTCACCTAAAAAGTTTAAAAGCGTAATAGCTAAAAGTGTAAAAAAATATCAAAAGAAATACAACGCTGTTATGTCTAGAAATAGATTGACTAAACACTTGATAGGGCCATCGCTAGCCTATGGTACACAGTTCAAGATTACTGGTACTATATTTAATGATGAAAAAGTTGGAAAAGAACTTACTTTTTCCGCAGGATTTGCAGGCGGATTGCTTTCTCAAGGATTTGTAAAAGGGCTTCCTTTTCTTACTAGAAAAGCAGCTGGAATGACGAAGAATCAATATCAAGCATACATGAGAGGAGTTTTTGGCTCAGACGCATCTAGTATTATGAAAAGGTTAAACAATCTTTCAAGACTTGCTGGTTGGGGTACTGCTGAATTTTTACAAGAAACAGGAGAGGAGTTAACTCACGCATGGGAGGATAGTGAGAACGGTAGAGATTTTTTTAAGGTACTAGACCAAAGATTTGGAACTTTAGACCAAAGATTAAGGTTCGCTGTATCAACATTCGTAATGGGTCTTGCTTTTGGTATAGGAGCTAAAGGAGGTTTAGGAGATGCTATATCAAACTTAAACGAAGAGCAGTTTCAAGTATATGATAAAATAACCAAACAAATTAAAGGCCAGCATGATGCGGCAGTCAAAGAAGCAGAGTTAGCAAGAAAAGAATATACTCAAAACGCTGTAAATGCTGCCAATGCCACAACCTCTAAAGAAACAAAAGAAGATGATAGTAAAGACAAAGAAAGGGTATCAAGTGAAAAGCAAGTCGGGGAAGAATCTGTCGAAACCAAACCTGCCGAAGAAAAAGGCAAAGAAAAGACTAGCGATGGTAGAGTGGTTCAAGAAGAACAAGTAGATCCTTATGAGCAGTTTAACAAACAAAAGAAAACTCGAAAAGTTTGGAATATAGAATTTCAATCTGATGATATAGTAAATAATTTACAGAAAAGAGGAGAGGATGGTGATTTTGTAGAAGGGACTTCTGAGTCTAACGTTTTAGATGTATTCAATACCCTAACGGATGAACAACAACAACAGGTCAGGGATATGAGTAAGAACTCGAAAGGGAAAAGAATAAAACCATATCTTGTTTATGAGAAGATACTATCTTTAGGTAAAGACAACGCCCAAAATCAATCAGAAGAAGTGGATGAAGCTTTTGATGTTGAAGGAGATGTAAAAGCTATAGAAGAATACTCTAATCAATTAAACGAAGATGTTCAAGAAGCTAAAAAATTAATCTCCGAAGAAGAAGCAATTTCGAAGGGATTAGACGCTGATATAAACTTCGAAATAGAACAAACAATTTTGGCTCAAAATCAGGGCGAAATGTCCTATACTGATGAACAAGGAAATGTAGTAACTAAGCAAACAGCTCAAGAAGAGGCGGCTATAGAAGATCAGATAAAAGATTATAATAGCCTTTCAGAAGAAAATAAAAAATTATTAAGAGCCAGAGCAAAGGCGCAATTGCTAGAAGAGGAGAAAGCAAGGAGAAATAGAAAAGAAAGAAAAAGCGGAAAGCAGGAAAAAGGCAGAGCTACTTCAGAAAAACAAATAGAACAAAGGGCTGAAAGATTGTTTAATGAGGCTGTAGAGCAACGTGAAAAGCAGGTTTTAGGACCCAGAACAATGGAAATAGATTCTGAAAGGGCAACTCTTACTTTTAATCAAAGCAAATCTAATGACACCTACTCTATAGTTTACGACATAAATGACGAAACAGGAAGCACAGGTCAGATTTCTGGTAACTACAACAAGGATGGAGACTTTGTAATCACAGACGTTAGCTCAACTAGGGCTGCAGACAACTTTGAGCAAGAAGCTGTAGAAGCAATTGCAGAGCTTGTTGATGGAGACGTTATAATTTCTGGCAAATCAGATTTAGGACAGCAAATGCACAAAGATGACATTGTAATTGAAGATTTTGATGGGAACTATGTCTTGGTAAATGAAGGATCTAAAAAACAAGGAAGAAAAGCAAAGCCTGGAGATGGGATAAGAAGTTTCAAAATATTAGCCACTCAAGGAGGAATAACTCTAAACTCTGGTCCAGGGGCAAACTTATACAACGCAGCATTAGAGGTTGCTGCTAAAATAGTCGATGCAGGAGGTAATGTGGTAAAAGCAGTTTCTGCAGCTAGGGATGCGTATAGAAATTCGAATCATTACAAAAACTTAAAAGCAGAAGAACAAGCAACATCAATGGCTCAAATAGAGCTAGCTATAAGAGAATCCTTAAACACTGAGGAGTTTATACAACTAGAAGCAACTACTGAGAAAGCGGTTTCTCAAGCCGTGAAAGAGTTTCAAAAAACAGAAGCGTACAAGAATGCAGATAGAAAAACTAAGGCTAGATTAACTAAAGAGTTCAAGCAAAACCTTCAAGCAAGGATTGATGAAAAGGTTTCCATTGAAACAGATCAAGAAACAAGAGCTGAAGGCTATGAGATGCTTAAAAAAGCGAAAGAATCTAAAACAAAGTTCGAAGAAAAAATAGATATAAAGAACGAGATTTTAAAACTTAAATCAAAAGCTAAAAACCTTAAAGAAGGTTCTAAAGCTATGGATGATATTAAGTCCAGAATCATAAAATATATAAAGCAAAACATACCCACAGGAGTTAAGTATACAGCTTCAGAGGTTAAGAGTTTAGTTACTACAGTTCAACAAGCAAAAACAACTGAAAGTTTAGAAAAAGCATTTGACAAGGTTGATGATATGGCAGCAAAAAAGGCTGGTCAAAAACTAACAGAGGCTAGGAAAAAATTAAAAAGTAGAATATCTCCAACCAACCTAAGAAAAGCCCTTACCAGAAAGAAGGGAGGGAGAAGAAAGGCTAAGGTTGACGCATATACGGTTGACTCGGTTAAATCTTACATATCTCAATTAGGAGGCATGGATGCTATTTCTGAAATGAACTTAGACGAGATAAAAGAATTTAACGAAGTTTTGGATGGTATCATAAATGAAGGCAAAACAGATTTTAAAGCAGCTCAGAAACTTTTATATTCAGCCAAGAGAAAAGTTCAAGGTGGAATTATATTAGGGTTTGACTCTTTAGCTTTAGAAAGAAAGAACAATAATGTAAAAAGCATAGAGGATATAAAGAATCATTTAAAAACCCCTGGAAGCTTTGTTATTATAGGTGGTAGGTATTACACTAAAACAGACTTTAAAGAAAACGAAGCAGAAGCGTTAGCTCAATTCAAAAAAAATCCTGCGTTTTTTCAAGAAGGAATGTCTAAAGATCAAATAGCCGAGTCCTTGCAGTTTTTTAATGAGGTTGTTGTGGATAACATGATTTCTTTTGAGGGACTTGAAGGAAACATAGATTACAACGCTGATGACTTTGGCGCTTTCTACTCTCAGACACCTTCACAAAAAAGCAAGGTGAGGTCTAGAGGTTTAGTAGGTAGAGCTAATCCTTTTACTGCATCAATGGATGTATATGGTTTATTGATAAAGGCTTATAGTGGTCCAGTTATAGGGTCAAGGAAGGGAAACAACTATCTTAAAGACTTTATAAACAAGAACATAGCAGAAAAAATGCCAATAGCGTTTGCTAGGACCCAACAACAAACCTACGAAATATCTCAAGAGCACAAAGCTGAACTTGAAAAAATATTTGGTAAAGGTTCATTTGATAAGGCTCTCAAGAAAGGAGAGGAAGCTTTTAGAATAATGCTTTTTGGAGGTTTCGCTAAAATTCCAAAAATCCTAAGAACTCAAGCAAATTTATCCAAAGACGTTCTAGGGTCTAGAGAAAGAAGAGTACCTACAAACGATCAAGTTGTTCATATATATAACATGTCAAGAAACCCTTCAGACAAAACAAGGCTTGAGAATCAAGGGGTAGATGTTGATGCTATTGTAGATTATGTTAAAAACTTTGAAGGGTCCAAAACTGAAGTCTACTATGATGAAGAGACAGGCGAAGAAGTTACTATTACTAGAGGTTCAAAACTAGAGCAGTACGCTGACTACTTAATGGACTTTTACAATACAAGAGCAAGAGAAATGTACGAAGAGTCATACGAAAAGTACACAGAGGGTATGAAGTTTGAATCAGAAAAAGAGCAAAGATATTACCCAACATCTGCTGAACTCACTAATGATGAATCTAAACAAGAGCAATCCATAATGGATTTAATAACGTCTGGAGCTGGATCTCAAGTATCTATGAATTTAAACCCAGGCTCTTTTCAAACAAAAACAGGAAAAGGAAACCTTAATCTAGACAAAGGGGCTAATGAAATTTTTGCAGATTATAACAGGCAGAATACAAGATACAAAAACTTTAGCGACATAATAAACTCTGTTTCAGCTCTTTACGGAAATCAGAATTTAACCGATATCATGGAGGAAAACATGGGTAGTAACGCATTTAATAAACTTAAAAATGCACTTTCTGACTCTATATCTGGAGAAGCAAACATGATAGGACAAATACCTATTATTGCTAGTTTGATTAATTCATTCGGAGTAGTAGGAACATTATCTTTTAAACCTCAACAGATTGCTAAACAAGCAACCTCCTTTATGCACTTTTGGAATGCAGGCATAAAATACGGATTAAAAGGAGACAATCCAGGATTATTTATAGGAATGGTTCCTACTAATAACCCATTTGCAGCTACATTTGGATTGGTAAATTCACAAACTAGGGATTTTGAAATGTCGTTAATGAAGTCTGCATTTGTTACAGAAAGATGGTTAGGCGGGGGTAGTTCGTTAGATATAGATTTAAAAAACGCTCAAGAATTTGCAAAAAAGAACAACAGGAGCTTGTTTGATGAATTGTTAACGATGCCTTCTAAGGCGATATCTTCAGTTTCTAATCCTCTTCTTATAACTACAAGAATGGGAGATATGGCGGGTGTTTTATTTGGACCTGGAGGAGGTATGACTTTTGCAGTAAATATGTACAACAAATTTAAGAAAGAAGGTATGTCTCACGAGGAGGCAAAAACCAGAGCCATAGAGGTGTTTCAAATAGAAGCAACTCAATCTCAACAGACAACACAGGTAGACAATCTTTCGGCAGCTCAAAAGCAAGTTATGTTCAGAATGGCTGGTATGTATAGAACAAGTCAAAGTGCTGCCGCTAAAAAAACAATGAGAGCTGTAAACGCTATGTTTGATGGGACTAAGAAAAGCAAAAAAGAAAAAGCTCAAATAGCTGCAGATTTTATTTACTTTGGAATATTTAGTCCAATGCTATTTACTGCTGTTACTACTGGTTTTGTTATGAGTGCGTTATCCCTCACTGGTACAGTTGATATGGCCGCTGTAGAAAGAGATGATGAAGATAAAGTTTTTGCTAGACACGCTTACGACTGGATAGCAGATAATGCTCAATCATTATTACAAGGTTATGGATATGGAGGTATTCTTTCGGATCATTTCTTGAATGTAGCTAGAGATAGAGATTACTTTAATAGTGTGCCTATACTAAAAGTTCTTGACAAAATGACAAACAGTTCTGTAGAGACATTGTTGGGAGGCAAAGATAGAAGTTCAAAAAGCGAAGAATTGAGCACTATGGAGAATATAGCTGGATACATTGGCGCAGAAAAAAATATGACTCAGCTTGTCGAGCTTTATGATTTAATGGTTGCAGATAAAAAAGATTGGAGAAAAATACTAAATAAAACTATGGGTTGGCAAGACAGGTACTTACAACCTTCTTATGATTATGGAAAAGACGATCTATTATTTGAGCAGGTGTCTAAGATGTGGGTAGAAGGTGGAGAAGAATATATGCACGAAGTAACCCCCGTAAAAGATGTATACAAAAGACACACCTATGAAGAAAAGACATACAAAGATAAGTCTTACAAGGATAAGACTTATAAGGAGAATTAAGTAGTCAAAAAAAAGAGAGGAGATAAATTTTTAAATTTGTAATAAGAAAATAAACAATGGCAGTACCAATTACAAAACCGTTTAAAGCATCACTACTAGATAGTGACAAGTGTAGCTCGTTAGAGCTATCATGCGATTGCTCAAGTATATCGTTTCAAGATTCATCTAACTACACTACAAATGACATGGATGGGCATGCTGCATCTTTGTTTACTAGCAGAACAATTACAATAACAAAACCAGATGGAGGTGTTTATGTAATGGCTACGTCAGATGTGGCTTCTGCGGATAAAATTATTCCTGCATACTCTGCTTCTAACAATAAGTTTACTTACAACTTTACAGATACAGACGAGGATGGATTATATCAAGTTAGGCTTTGCACTTACCCTGATTGGTCATCAACTGTTGCTTACATTAAGAATGTACAAACCATTGTTTTAAGAAACGGAAAACTTTACAAGTCTATAGCAAACTCAACAAATACTGATCCTGCTACTGACACAGATTTTGCTTATTGGGAAGAATACACAGACCCAGGAGCTTGTAGCGATACAAGATATTGCACAACGCAAACAATTGTTGTTACTTGCATATCTATTGACGATTGTTATCGCAAGGCTGTTGCTGAGGCATTTTGTGGAATGCAAAAGAATCCTTGCAAGGACATGTGTGATAATAAAGACTTTATGAAGGCTATGAAGATGAGAGTAGTAATGGATGGTCTTGAGTTCGCTGCTTGTGGTTTTGATTGGATAAACGCACAGAAGCATGTAGATATTTTGAAATCATTATGTTGTTGTAAATAATGGGTTGTAGCTGCGATAAAAATATAAGTTGTGATAATGGTACAGAGTGTGCTTGCGGTATAATACTGAAGCTAAAGGACTCTTCAGGAGCTGTTGTAGATACCTTAGAGGGTACAGGATACGATGATGGCGCTGGTAATACCATTTATCAATTTGAATCGGGCACGGTATTTCCTACGGGAGTATTAAACATGTCATACAACTCTGCCATTGGAAGATGGGAGTTAAGACATACAGATCCTGTATTATATCTTCCAGATACTTCATTTCTTTTTGGAACATACACAACAGATGCTTTATGCCCAGATACAGAATGTGATTTAGATTTATCTTGTAATACTCTAGAGCTTGAGTTTGCAGGAATAGGAACAGGAGGCATTGAATGGCAAGGAGATTTTTACAACGGTAAAAAGTTGTACAGGTTTAACACAAATGATTATCAACCTGGAGTGCCAGCCTTTTGGAACAATTGTATTGTATATTGGGGTAATAACCTTAACATGCAAGAGGGAAATGGTATTTCAAGTAACAGATGGCTCTTTATAATACTAGGGACATACACTCTAGAGACAATACCATTTCCTTTAGAACAGGTGAACACTAGTATAGGACTCTCTGTTGACATGACTATTTTAGGATATCTAGAAGATGCTACTTTAAGTTGTCCAAACGGGCCATTTCAACCTGTTATTACTGACGCTTCTCCTCCTAGAGTCGGAACATTTCCTACAGGGCCTCAAGGCTATACAGGAGAAGTAGATAAAGTAGATTGCGGATGCTGTGATGAGGAGTTAAGCATAAGCATAAAAGAAAATACATCTGTTGAGTCTAATTACTCTGCATTTGTTCAAAAAGACGAACACGGAAATATACTAGGACACAACGGTGTTCAGTATTACGTTTTCAACGATGGTAGTAGGGACTTGTATATTTACTTTAATGGCTCTGCTTGGGTTGTTGGTGCTAGTTTTTCAGACGAAGACTATATAAGTACCGCTGATGGTGAGTGCCCTTACGCATTTTATACAGCAGTTCCAACCGTGTTAAACCCTGATCCAGGAAAGATTATACAAATAAAAGGAGTTGAGTGTTTTGATTGTTGCGATTACTATACGCCTAGATTCACTAACTTTATACGAAAACAAAGAGCCATACTTGTGGATGAAACGTCATACATAAGAAGTAAGGAAGTCTTTGGACTACAATGCGGTGGGGATTGGCAAGACCTTTTCCGAAAGCATTTAATAATAGACACTTTAAGTTGCTTACCTTACGGGGTTTTATGCGAAGAACAAGAAGAATGTCTAATTGAGAATTTATACAAAAACTGTAACTGTTAAAGATATGAGCTGCACTACATGCGGAAGCAAAAAAAACTGTCATTGCTCGGATAATTGTCCGAACAAGGCTTCAGATATAACAACCTTTGACTGCACATCGCTAAGTGCCATTACTATTCCATGTGGAGCTAGTCTATGTGATGTCTTAGGTCTTTTAGAATTATATATTACAAACACCGCTAGCGAGGTTTCAGTAATAAACGACTACTTAAATATTACGCCCCACGGATTATTGTCTGAATCTTCAGCTCCTCAAGCCGTAGCAAGTATAACTCCAGGAACAGGAGACCTTTGGGCTGCTGCATCTATACAAACGATGCCGACAGTATATGATGATGACAATGCGTACTCTCCTGCTACTGGTATTTGGACTTGTCCAACCACAGGTAGATATGATTTATCATTCTCTGTTAAGCTGTCAATAAATACTGGGAGTGGATGGTTTAGTTCTGGTTCTGCAGGAATGATTCAAGTAGCCTTAGTAACAGACACTGGTGAAGATGTTTACGTTTGCAGCACATACTCGTCTGTTAATATACAGTCTCACGCATATATTTCTGGCTCTATAGGAGGGTATCAAGTAACAGCAGGAGACAAGGTTTGCCTTAAGATAATAAACACAACAGGAACGAGTTATGTATATCTTCCAGGTGGAAGTGATTTCTGTAGAATGTCAATAAGAAAAGTTTAATAATTAGAAAAAATGTCAATACAAGTATCAGATAGTTTTAATCAACTAAAAATAGAAAGAGGCTCTAAAGTAGAGTATTACAAATATGCAACAATAAAAAGCATATCTCCCGTATCAGATTCAAACAACGACTTTGCAGTTGTTATTAATTTCATTACAGACGACAAGGATAATCCTTTAGTTTTAAAAATGAAAGACATAACCAATCAAGCGACTTGGTTGAATACAGGGGTTGGTGTTAATGCAGCAATTGAGGCTATATCAGACTGGATGCACACAGACAATCCTAGCACTAATGTAACAGTTGAGGGTTGGACAGCTCCACTAGGACAAAAGCCAATGGCTACTTCAATTCCCGTAGTTATCGCTAGCGATCAAACTAATGTCGGTGTAGATATTAATGAACCATTAGGGGTTAGAGACTCTATTCAGGCAGTTTCTGTTGTTATTGCTAGGGATCAAGCTGGAGTTCGAAAAGACCCAACGTTTCTTAGAGTAGATTCTAACGATATAGACCCTACGGGAACTATAAGTTCAGCATGTTCTATATCTATAGCTAACACTGGTACAGCGTTTGGTTTAGTTGGTACTTCAGCAGCTTCTACTGTTCAGTTAAAAGAAGGAGAGACAATTTCTTTTGACGCAGGAGCTGTAAATGCTACATTAAGCGGTATATATTATAGCGCAACTAACCCTGGAGCAGAGTTCTTAATTATATATACAAGTATACCTTAATGTATGTCTACAAACATAAATTTTAATAAAAAATTAGGACTAAAAGGAGGCAGTTTAATTACTCTTCCTACTAGCTCTACACCTTCATTCAGCAATGTAAATTCATTCTTATTTGATGGAGTTGATGAAAAAATGTTTTCAACTGCAAACTATACAGAGTTAAATGGCTCTACAAATTTTAGTGTTTCTTTTTGGTTAAAACCAATAGATAGTAATGATGGTTTAGTTTTTAGATTTGGAACACAAGGTAGTACTAATAGACTTGCTTGTATTTATTATCCAAGTTTAGAAATAGTAATTATTTCGTTTGGTACATCTAGTTACTATTATAGAAGTGTAAATGGAAGCATACCTTTAAATCAATGGTCACATATTGTATATACTTATGATGGTACACAATCAAGATATAATAGACCTGAGATTTATGTAAATGGTGTTTTATCGCAAGGTACAAATAACGGTGTTATAAACTCCCAATCCTATTTTGACGGTACTTTAGAATTAGGTGGTACAGGAACAAGTGGTCAACAAAATTTTGGTAATAATTATATAGATGAATTTGCAGTATGGAATAGTACAACATTAACACAAACACAAGCAAATGAATTATATAATAGTGGTACTCCTTCAAACCTTAACAATATTGCAAGTGGTTTAACATCGCCTACTACATGGTTCAGAATGGGTGAAGAAGCAACTTGGAATGGCTTTACTTGGACTATGACAGATGTTAATGGAGGAACAGTTTTAAGAGCTGCAAATATGCAAGAATCAAGTAGAACAACAGACGTACCGCCTAATCCATTTGTAAATACAAAGTCTATACTATTAGATGGTGTTGATGATTATGTAAGTATTCCGTCTATATCTTTTTCGGGTGAGTTTACTATTTCGGCTTGGGTTAAATTTACTACTTTGTCAAGCGCTGAAGCTAATATTATCAACACAGGAACAAGTAATTCAAACAGAGTAGGAGTATATAGTTCTACTTCTTTTCAAGTAAAAGCCACAGGAACAAATGTTTATTTCAACGAAACAGGAGGTAATGATTTTGTCACTAATCAATGGCAACATGTTTTAGTTACAAGAGATTCAAGTAATAATATGAGTGTTTTTAGAAATGGTTCTTCTTTTGGTAGTTCAATTACATTGAGTAACACTTTAACATTAGATTCAATATTTAGATTTAAGTCAACTCAATACGCTTTAGGTTCTTGTGATGAACTTGCCTTATGGAGTAGTGACCAATCTGCAAACGTATCTACAATATACAACGGAGGAGTGCCTAATGACCTTACAAGTTTATCACCATTGATTTGGTTTAGAATGGGAGACAATGCAACGTGGAATGGTGCAACGTGGACAATGACAAGTGTCGGTACAGATACACGAATTGCAAGGTCTATCAATATGGTAGAAGCCAATAGAACAACAGACGTACCAACTGCATCAACTTTTGCTAATACCAAGTCAATACTATTAGATGGTGTTGATGACTTTGTAGATATAGGCAATCCAAGTAATTTAAGTTCTATTACAAGTATAAGTATCTCTGCTTGGTTTAAAACTACTGACTCTGTAGGAAGTCTTGTTATTGTGGGAAGCGATAGCAGTACTCAAGGTAGAAGGTATGTTTTAAGAACACATAATTCAAGCGGAATAAAATTAAGGTTTTTTAGTTTTTATGCAAATGGTCCTTACAACGATATTATAGGTACAACAAATATCAACGATGGTCAATGGCACCACGTTCTAGCAATCAATAACGGAACAAACCTAAAGATTTACGTTGATGGTGTTTTAGATAATAGCAATACTGATGGGAATTTAATAAACACAACTTTTGCTACGCCTAATATAAATATTGGTAGAAGGTCTTATAGTGGGGTTGAAGGTTATTTTGACGGTTCTATTGATGAGGTTGCTATATGGAGCAATGACCAAAGCGCAAATGCAAGCGCCATAGGTGGAACAATACCTACGGATTTAAGCGCATACAATCCACTTGGTTGGTGGCGTTGTGGTGATGGAGACACAAGTCCAACTTTGACTGACAATGGTAGTGGCGGCAATGACGGAACAATGACAAACTTTACAACTTTTAGCACAGATGTGCCAACATAAAAACAAATAAAAAACAAAACTATGTCACACTTACCAGACGTATATGCAACAATAAACATTGCAGATTTAACAAATATTGATTTCTCACAGGTTGGAGAAACAGACGAGAACACAATAAGAAAGTCATTGGATGACACTCTGTTCGTCATCAAATGGTCTAACGAACACGAGCCATCGTTTATTACGGATGGAACGGTTGTACCTGTACAAACTTTAACACACGCAGAAACTTTGACTCTAATGGCTACACCTGCTTGGTCTGAAGATATACCTGAGCCAATCGAGGAGTAATGTTAAGAATACTTTGTTTGTTATTATTAATATACTCTTGCAGTCCTCAAACTAGATTTGATAGGCTAATAAACAAACACCCATACCTTTTAACTACAGACACCGTTACAATCCACGACACAGTAACTGTTATGGCTCCAGAAACTTCTGTAGATACTATAGTTGAGTTTAAAGAACTTCATGATACTATATTTTTAGAAAAAGATCAACTAGAGGTAAAGGTTTATGTTGATCGAGAAAAGAAAGTATACATAGAAGGAAAGTGTGATACTGTAGTGTTGAGTAAAATAATAGAAAGAAAAATACCCGTTAAGTATTACGAGAGGAAACCATTCTATGTTAAGGTCTTAAATTATGCTATAGGAATTTTATTAACTTTGTTATTAGTATATTTCACTTACAGAGTGATACGTAAATATCTAAAATGAAAACTAAATTAGCGTTAATGGCTTCTTCTATTGTGGCGGTGTTGAGCCCTGTGGCTCCGATGATTTATGTGGCGTTGATTTCTATACTGCTAGACACTTGCTTTGGTGTTTGGAGGAGTGTAAAGAAGAACGGATGGGTCTCTTTTAAGAGCAGAAGGCTATCTGCTACTCTTAGTAAGTCCTTACTTTACTGCGGAGCGATATGCTTTGTATTTTTAGTTGAGAAGTTTATAGCTGGAGACCTTATCGCTCATTTTATAGAAGTAGAATTAATAATGACAAAAGTTGTTGCTTTATTCTGTGTTGTAACCGAGTTTAAGTCTATTAATGAGAGTTACGAAGAAGTTACAGGAAAAAACCTAATAAAAGGATTAAGAAGATTTGTAACAAGAGCCAAGGAAGAAGCTAAAAATATAACTAAATAATGGGGTAATAATTGTAATGTGTGCATTCTACACGATTGCGTCAATAATAGTCAACATTCTTGAGAGAAATTAAAAAAATAGTAATCCACTGCACTGCCACTCCAGAGGGTAGACATCATGATGTTGCTGATATTACAAGGTGGCATTTAAAAAGGGGATTCAATACAATCGGATATCATTTTCTCATACATTTAGATGGAACTATAGAACGTGGAAGATCTATAAAGAAGTCTGGAGCTCACACATCGGGACACAACAGAAATTCAATAGGAGTTTGCTATGTGGGAGGAATGACAAAAGATATGAAAAAAGCTAAAGATACTAGAACTCCTGAACAAAAAGACAGTCTAATAAAATTGATACAAGAACTTATATATAAATACAACAAAGACATGACTGTTCATGGTCATAATGAGTTTGCCAATAAAGCTTGTCCTAGTTTTGATGTAAAATCTGAATACAAAACCTTATAGAATGGCTAGAAACAGATACGCAGGAAAGACATACGGGAAATCTAGAACAGCTCAGTATTATAAAAAAAACAAGGCAGCTAGGGATAAAAAGCGTAAGTACGATAAAGAGTATGACAAGCAACCCTGGAGAAAAAAGGCTCAAGCAATACTACAAGCTATAAGAAGAAAGAATGGGACTGATGGAAACGGAGACATGAAAGATGAAGCTCACGTTTCAGGAACTAAGACCAAGAAACAACACTATTCAAAGAACAGAGATAGCTCTGATAAATCTAAGCATCATCAAAAGAAAAGACTAAAAAGAAAGTCTAAAAGAGCTTCACGCTCAAAGAAACAGAAAGGTTAGGAAAGGCTTCGTTTATCTTTTTTAAGATTAGCATTCCGTGAGGACCTCTTCCTTCTTCAGCAGTTAGCAATGCTTTCTCCTTAATTCCTATTTTATTTGCAAAAGGTTCTGCATGAAGTTTTAAATGCTGTATTCTGATAATTTCTATTATCTCTCCTATGTCTTTTGCATTGTAATCTAAACTGTATTCTTCCATTTTGTTATATTCCGCAATATCCTGTATCGCAATTATTAAAGTCATCATCTGAAAAAGAAGACGTATTTATGTTTGAGTCTTTTATATTCTGATAAGTAGTACCATGTATAAAAGTCCTTTCACCATACCCATTATTGTTTTCCTGATCTATAAACCATTGAAATTTATTTGGATGCTTTTGACTCATGTATTTTAGCAAGACTGGATTTCTGTGAAAGCAGCCTATACAGTTGTTCATGTATGCAAATCTTACTGGCTTTCCTTTCCAGAACTTTTCTATCTCATCTTTAAGTGTTGGTTTTTCGTCTACCAAAGGGAATGATGGTCTTTGATATTGAACCTCTTTCCATTTTACTCCACCATTAGAGGTGTTGCCTACAGGAAACTTTTCATATATAAAGCCATCTATACTACATCTATTTAGTATTTTTTTAACTCTTCTAGTTTCATTTGCCCTAAACCCAAGTCTAGCTTCTATTGGTTTTCTTATTTCATTAAACCAAAATTCTTTCATAGGGTCAATCTTCATTGACGTGGTGCAGATTCTTTTTAACTTATTTGGAAGATACCTTTTTTCACCTCTACCTATTGTGTCTTCAAATGTAGGTCCAACTAGCCAGTTTATTTTAGACCCTATAAATTGCTCTAAATCTAGCATTGTGTAGATGATTTCATCCTCCTCTAATGTCCCTATAAATTCTTTTCCTATTTTTTCACTTACAACTTTTCTTATTTTGTCGTCAGGGAATAGGCATTTTTTATCATTGGTTGTAATCAGCGAAAATACATTATAATCTGCTGGGAAGTGAGCCGCCATGTATGACGATGTTTTTCCTCCGCTTACACTGTTTACTGTTATAATGTTGTTTTCCATTGTTAATTTTTGTTAAGAAGAGGGGCGGAACCAATAAACCACCCCCCTAATCGGTTTAACTTAACCTAAAAAGGCATTGCTTCATCAACTTTTTCAGCTGATTCTGCATTGTTCTTGTTCTTTAAGAAGGTTCTAAACATAGTGCAGTTAATTTCTTTTATGCTCCTGTCGTTACCATCTTTGTCTTTCCAGGCGTTTGTCTGAATAGCCCCTTCAATATAAAGCTTATCCCCTTTCTGAATTTTTGTAGCTCTTTCAGCTAGATTAGGAATACCAAATATACACTTGTGCCATTCAGTCTTGTCTACCCATTCTTCTCCTTTCTTGTAGCTTTCTGATGTAGCCAAAGAAACTTGAACAAGTTTTCTTCCGTTATCGAATTCTTTTACTTCTACGCTTCCTACGTTTCCTAGTAGGGTTACTCTGTTAATTGTTGACATTTACTTAATTTTTAAGTTATTTACATATTCTCTGACTTCTTTTTGAGTGTGTAGCCAGACCACATCTGTGAATAGATCGTCTTTCAATCTGTATTTAAGTATCTTGTATTTGATTTTAGATGTCTCGGTAGCAAACCCTTTTGTATCAAGATATATGGTCTTACCATTGTGTGTTATCACAAAATCTATCAACATCGTTATAGCTCTTATTGTCTTACCGTTGTATTTAAACTTATCAAATAATACTTGTTTCTTCTGAAATTCAAAATCTATATCGCATTCTTTTAGTAAGTTGTAGCAGAAGAATTCTAACTTGGAGTCAAATTTAACACCATCTACAACTAATTTTTTGTTTCCGTATTTTCTACGAGTTTGATACATAGTATCTTTTACCGTAAACATGAACGGTTATATGACCATCTACCTTCTGAGGGAATTTTACCTCTACTTTCTTGAGCAGATTCTTTTCAAGAAATAAATTTAACTTGAACTTCATTCTGTCAAAGAAATTAAGATTAGACATAATACTTTTGATTATTTTCTTTTCTGTAAGTTTCTTCTCAACCTCGGCAAGTTCTTTCATGACTTCGCTATTTTTATAAACAGTAAAGTCTCTTTCCAGGATTGGCTTAAGCTTAGGCCTTCTATAGCCTTTCTGCTTCATAACTTTTCCATCTTTTCTAAATTTAGGCTTACCATCAACCCCTAACTTACTCATGTTAGATTCATGAATCTCATCAAATAACAGCTCCATCCTGTCTGCTATCCCGTATTCATGGGCGGAACCCAAAAGAATATACATTACATCAATCATAGCATCTGAAACGTCTAAGATTGTTTTTGCTTGGGCTAACTCACCTACCTCTTCCTGGAGAAGTCTTTGCCTAAGTCTTGCTCTTTTCTTATCTAGCATCTCTGGCTTGTCTTTGCATTCTACATTAAAAGCCTTCTGAAATTCTAAAACCTGTAAAAGTTGTTTTTTCATATAAAAAAATGTTTACTTGCTACAAATATAAGTATTTATGTTGACACTAATGAGTATCATGTTTGAACTTATAACACAAGTTTGTTAAAAATTTGTTTATTTTTAGAGAGGCTATCTTAAATTGTATTTTTTCATAGTCACTCCTGTTTATCTTCTTTTTATACACTCTATGAAACAACCTTTCTTTTATTGCCTTAGACGCTATATTTTTTCCTATTAGGGTTATGGGCTCAGATTCTAATTTAACCTTCACAGTTTCAATCTTATTGCCTCTCATGGGTATTGTAGCGTGTATTTCTAAGTCTACTGAATAAACTTTAGGCTGCTCAAATATATCAATCAAGTGGTATGTCTTTTATTTTGGTTATTAAATAATCATTTACTTTGATTAGGTTTCTAACCTCTGCACCGAAATCTTTATCATTCGGATACATCTCTTGAAAGTGAACTATTATCTCTAACACTTGCGAGGCTGTGAACTTTGCTACATTAACTGTTTCTTTCTTACTCATCTGTCTTAATTTATGAACCACACGCAAGACATTCGTCATCGTCTAGTTCTGGTTTATTTACTATTTCTGGATTGAGGAGTTTTTTTAACTCATACATTTGACTGTGAGTTTCTGCATCCTCTAGCAGGTTTCCTGTTAATTTTGATTTTAACGCTTTAATTTTCGCTTCTATTTCTTTTTCCTTACTCATTTTTAAAAAGGTTGTGAGCCTGTAAAGTCTACATTAGGTTTCAATGATGACTGTGTAAATACAGGTTCTGTTTCGTTTTGATTCTTCCAGGCGGGAATATCAGAGTCAAACCTCATAGGTATATCCTCTAAATCCCCATCTCTGTGTTTTGCTATAATTATATACCCATCTTCAGCCATTGGGTTTGATTCCTTCTCTTCAGGGTCCATATAGTATCCTGCTCTATACAAGAACGCCACAATATCCGCATCCTGCTCAATGTCTCCAGACTCTCTCAAGTCGCTCAACATAGGCTTTTTGTCTGTCCTATGTTCAACAGCCCTAGATAATTGAGCCAATGCTATTACGGGTATTTTTAATTCGTTAGCCATATCTTTTAACCTCCTAGATACTTCTCCTACCTCGTTAGTTCTATTCTGAGAACCTGGCGCTTGAATCTTTTGTATATAGTCAACTATAACGTAGTCTAGTCCGTGAGAGTATTTTTCTTTATAAACCAGCGACATAACCTCTGATATAGTAAAAGATCCTGCAACTATCTTAAGGCTAGATTCTTTTATGTCATCTTTTGCCCTAGAGTATCTAGTAACCTCCGACCTTTGTAGTTTCCCATACTTTATAGAGTATCCTGCAATACCTCCATGAACTGCGATTATTCTTTTCATTACTTGGACTTCATCCATTTCACAGGATATGAATAAACCTTTGTGCTGATTACGAACACTTGCGTTAGCCATAAGACCTAAAGCAAACTGAGTCTTTCCCATAGCGGGTCTAGCGGCAACAATTATAAGGTTGGTTGGTTGCATTCCAGATGTTATCTCGTCATACCTTTCATAACCTGTCCTTATACCGTTTATACCGCCACTATCAGCAGCGCTTATCATTCTTCTATCTAACTCATCCAATAATTCAGAATTAGTAAAGTCCTTCTTGTTTATTATAGCTTTATACTTGTTGTCTGCTATATGAGACTGGACAACATCTAATACATCTTTTGGATCATATTCATCGGAGTTAGCCATTGTGAGTATTTCTTGAGACAAACTTACGTGCTCGTGCCTTATGTTTTCTGAAACAAGAACATTTATAGCGCTAGGAAGCTGCTTCTTCTCCATGTAGCTAAACATAGATGTAAGTTCAGAAAGAAGTATTGGTATGTTCTTTTTGTCTGCTTTAGACTTGAGAGTTTCTTTTGCTTCTTTGTAAAGAGTTATAAGGTCTATTGTTTGTTGTTTGGCATACAGAGAAGAGATCAACGCGAACACTTTTCTATGTTCAAGGTCTTTAAACATAGATGAGTTAATCTTGCTCATTATCTCGTGAAGACTTTCAGAATCGGTAATAACACAGTTTATGATTAGCTTCTCTGACCTGTCTTGCATACTATACATTCTTACTTTCTTTAGTGTAAAACTTAGGAGCTGTAAAGTTACTCTTTTTCTCAGGCTGCTTTATGTTAGACCACTTATCTATCTGCTCTATCCTGGAGAAATACTCTATCGTGCAATACTTGTATCCAGACTCTTTGTGAAAGTCATCTGCCTTAGCCATTTCCATAGCGTGGCGAAGCTCATCTTCAGTGTAATGCTTAAGTATCTCTTTGTACTTATTTAAAACCTTTTTACTTATAACTCTAGACCTCTTAGCAAAGACATCATTAAACATATCTATTATTGATATGCCTTTTAGTTTTGAGTTTAGTCTCTCTCTTGTTACATCGCTCTCTGCCATTTGTAAAATAAAGGCACGGCTTTCTTCGCTTAGAGTTTTTTCACACTCCAAGGCTTTTCTCAGTCTCTTAAATTCCATACGATTAGCTAGTTAAAAAATCTTTTATACATTCTGTATTCTCATTGTACCTCAATGAGGGTATCCTGTGCTTTTGTAAATGATTCACAGTAGTGTGGTGGCACTTTAAAAGCTTTGACAGATTGGTCATACTTCTATATTTGTAGAACTTTTTATTATTGTTGTCCCACCATTTAATTAGACATTGCTTCATGTCTATCATGTTCTCTTTCCTGCCTTTAACATCTAGGTTGTAAGATGATACGGCAAGTTCCGCTACCAAGTCGTACTCGGTATTGTTCCTTAAAACAAAATAATTATGCTTATTTACTTTCGTTACTCTCATCTTTCTGAATCATTACTTTTTCCCCAAGGTCATCTAGGTATTCAACTAAATATGTAAAGTCTTTTCCTTCGTGATCTTTTATTTCTATTATGCTCTTGTACTGCTTTTCTATCTGAATAATTACTTTATTGGTAATCAGCTCAATAACCTTTGCGTACACCATCTTTCTATCGCTCATCTTAAGTATATCATTAACAGCACTTTTAATCATTACATAGTAACAAAATAAAGATGTCTTGGCTGGGTCTCCAAATTGAACCTTGTTTAGAGAGCCTTCTATTATCTCGTAAATTTCCATTAAAAGTTTATCGTTCTCTTCAACTAACACATTCATTAGTTCTTGAGTGTGCATTTCAATAACCTTAGACCATTTATTTGACTCTCTTTTAAATGCAAACTTGTGATATACTTTCTGCTCAATTATCTCATCAAGAAAAGTTAGAGCGGTTGAAACCTTAACAACCGCCCTTAAAAGATGAACTGTATCTCTCTCCTTACTCATACCTTTGGTATATTTATAGCGATAGTTGTCCCTCCTGCTTTCTTTACCTTCGCAGGTATTATTACTACGCCATCTTTGTCAACCATTTCAGCATAATCCATTGCCTGAATCATTTGACTTTCGTAAGCCTTAATCTTAGATTTTAGTTCAGATAACTCCTTATTCATTTCAACCCACTCCGAATCATGAGAGAAGTCGTAAGTAGTCGCTAGGTTTTTAGTTACAAATGTCACGCCTAAAACTTTGTCTTCTGCTGAATACTTATCAGCTTCTGATATAGCATCATCTTTTATTTCTTTACAGATAGATGAAGCTACATCTGATATAGCCTTAGACTTTATATAAGTCTCTAGCGGGCAAAGGTTTCCACTAAACACATCTCCAATGATGCTATTAGCTTTCAAGGTTATGCTTTCTTTTGTTATTACTCCAGGAGAAAAAGCTATTCCTGCGCTTGGGTCTTCGTGAAATATATCCATTTGTCTATTTTGTTAAAAAAGCATATTGCTCGTTGCATTTGTTTCTAAAATCTTCTACGTCTGCTTCGCTACTAGAGGTGTCATTAGCAACAACATCTCTTGCCCATTTGATTAACTCTTGGGGCGTTTTCATAGATGGAATCTTAGGTATAAACACTTTAATGTTTACATCTTTTACTGTTTCTGCAACTTCTTCTAAAGCTTTTTCAGTAGCTTCTGCTATTTCTTTCTTGATGTTTTCATTTGTCATTCTGCCTTGAGGTTTTTTATTTAAGATAGCTTTGTAT
>JAAHTH010000532.1_pt1 | contig 35910 bp, 53 predicted proteins | sample 6116091 | NCBI WGS metagenome assembly JAAHTH01 (sample SAMN13939990, study PRJNA603662) | sponge metagenome | isolation source: marine sponge | host: Mycale hentscheli | place: New Zealand | collected 2006
TAAAGACTTCGGAGATTCAGGAGCAAACAGACAAGGTAACCAAGGAAGATTTGATACAGAGGTAAGTTCATTTATTAAAAAAGGAATGCCTGACGTTGACGGTGAGCCGTTCTTAGACCAAGAGGATACTGAAGTAGCTAAAGCTTTAAATGATAGATATGCAAAATATGGTCTTAAAGCAGAAGCGACAGGAATTGATTATGGAATTAACAAAACAGATAATACCCGTATAACTGTTGATGGTTGGGCAGGTAATGCACAATATCCTGCGACATATGATTTAGATTCAGATATTGATGTAAATACTACTGCATTAGATGCACAAAAGGATTTTGAGGATTGGTTGACTGATGTATTAAAGCAAACTAAGCAAATAGAAACCCTAGCGAAAGACCAAAAGTTTACAGGTGGTAAAGGTAAGTTTGGTCCTTGTATTGGTGGTAAGAAAAAAGAACTTGCAACAGGACTACAGGTAAATTGTTAATAGAAAAGAACTATGGATGAAATTTTTTATGTAACACCCAATGGTTATAAGATTAGTCAATCAGAAGCACTAGAAAGATATGGTGACGAAGGGTTTGACCAACTTGTAAATGAAGGGCAGTTAACTGAATTTGTAGAAGAAGAAACACCTGAATTAAATTTTCAAGATGGTGGTCATTTTTATGAAACACCTAATGGTAAAGTTTACTCTGAAGGAGATTTAGTAAACCGCTACGGTGTAGAGGAATTTAAATCTTATGTTGAGCAAGGCTCATTAAAAAAAAAAGATTCTCCGGATTTAGTTTCAAGTTTTTCGGATGGCACATCAAATGCTACAACTTCACCGTCTCCCGTTTCTGAGGAGGTTGATTACTTTCAAGGAACATTTGGAGATATACTAAGAGGTATAGATGCCATTAGTCCTGTAGGTGTAGGAGACTTTATTGATGATATGGCTCGTTCTATTGATGCCGGTTTTCAAAATGGTCAGATAGCAGAAAGTGGTAACGATTTACTTATGGGTGGTACTTCTGCTACCTATGAAGACATACAAGAATTTATATCTAAAAGTCAAAAGGCTACTCAATTGGGTCCTTCTGATGAAATGCAAGATTACCAAAGAATTTATGAAGAAGAAGGTAAGGGTATATGGGGAACAATAAAGGGACTCGTATTAAACCCTAGTGTTATTCCTGAGGTATTAGCTAGTTCTTTTTCAGCTATGGCTAATGAAGATTCAGCAGCAGCAGGAGGTGCAGTTATTGCAGCAGGTACTGCTTATGGTGCGGGTACAGGTGCATTAGCAGGTGGTGTTGGTGCAGCACCGGGTGCAATTGCAGGTGCCGCAGCTAGTTTACCCTATGCTTTTGCAGCAGCTAGTACAGTTTTAGAAACAGGTTTAACTTATGGAGAATTACTAAAAGAAAGACTTGAAGTCCAAGGAAAAGAATTAACTGCAGATAACGTAAAAGAATTACTATCTAATGAAGAGGTTGTTGATGAACTAAGATTTGATGCTATCGCAAGAGGTGTGGCAATCGGTACTATTGATGCGTTAACAGGTAGATTAGGTGGTAAGGTAGCAAAACCATTACTTACTAAGGCGGGTTCTGCAGGAAGTAAATCTGCATCTAGAGCATTAAAAAGAAAAGCAATTGGTCGTGCTATGGGAGTTGAATCAGTAGGTGGTTCTATTGGTGAAACTGCAGGTATCGCAGCAACTAACATATACGGTGAGCAAGGACAAGAGTTTGATACCGGTGAGATATTATTAGAAGGTATTGCTGAAGCACCCGGTTCTGTTAAGGATTTAATTTCAGTTAGATACCAAAACCCTAAATATAAAATTAACGGAAAGAAAGCTACTGTAGAAGAAATAGATAAAGTTATTGATGGTATGACTTATGAGCAATTAACCGCTCCTAATTTTAAAATACAAATAGACAATGACTTTGAAGGAAGGGCACAGAAGTTACAAGATAAAATTTTAGCAGGTAGAACTAAGGAGTCTGTTATGGCTGCCAATCCTGATTTAAATGGACCAACTGTTGATGCTATTGTAGACCTAGAGAGACAGGTACAGGAACTAGAAGGAAGAGTATTAGGTACAGTAACCGGTAAGAAAAAAATTGCAGATTTAAAAGCACAAATAGTAAACCTTCAGGAAAATCAATTAGCTGATGAAGCTGCTGCAGAAACAGAACAAGTAATATCAGAAGTATCTGACAATGTTAAGGAGAGTATAGAAGAATATAATGCCTTATCTCCTGAGGAAAAGTTAGAACTTCAAGATAGAGCCATCGACCAAATGCAAAATGAGATGGCTGAGAAAGGTATTAAGGAATATGAATTAACTTCTGAGATGGTTGATGAAAGAGCATCTCAAATCTTACAACAAGATATACAAAATCTAGAAGGAAACCTAGAGGGTGAAACTAGGTTTAGTATAGCAGAGGAAGGCGAGTCTGCATTCGTTGCTGACCCCGCAGATTCTGAAGCTATTACCGAGGAGATGAATCAAATGGATGAGGCTGAAGTAAACTTTACGACTCCTAAAGGACAAACAACATCTCAAGTTAACCCGTTTGAAGCTAGTAGTTCTACTACAAATTTAAATGAAAATGAAATTTCTGACCTAGGTTTTGAATCACAAGACGATATGGTTGGTGGTATTGAAGAGTTTAATGGTATACCTATGATTACAGGTGTATCAGATATTGCTGCAGGTGGAACAATAAAAGATTCTAAAGGCAACGATATGAATGCTAAGGGTGGTATAATGTTTAATGCACTTGCTAAAGTTAAGGCAGCTTGGGCAGGAGTAAAAAAAGAAACCTCTCAAGGTCAATATGATAACGCAGTTAAGCTATACAAAAAAAATAAAGACTTGTTTGACAGATTGTGGGATGAGGGAAGATTACCAAAAGGACATATTCCAATGGCGATTATCCGTATGGGTAATGATGCTATCAACTCAAACGAACTTGTATTCAGATACCTTGCACCCGAGATTAAAGAACAGTCAACAGAAAATCAAACTGCTGCTTTAAATGAACTCGTGTCTGACTTAAAAAGAAAGAAAGGAAAGTTTGGAAATAACCCTAGACTTCTGCAGTTTATAGCAGATAATAATATAAAAACCCTAGGGGGTTTAATGGATGCGGTTGTTACTGATGCAAATTCTAGAGCAAAAGGAGACGTGAATAATACCCTAACTCTTGATGAAAGAGCAGAATTATTCTACAACATAACCTCACCTGAAGGAGTTTCAACTCCAAACAAATCGTTCTTAAAAGCACTATACAAAGGGACAACAGATAACTCAAATGTTTTTGCTTCAGATAATATTTACGCTGCAGTAGGTGAGCCTTCTATGATGAAGGCAAACAAAGGAGATGTGGTATCAATTGTAGGTGTAGATGTTTTAAATGGTGGTGTTATAGATATAGACCACCCTAACTATGGCTCAGGTCCAAAGGGTAGATTGATTAAGCTTATTAAAAATCCGACAAGCGGAATGGAAGTATTCCCTGAGTGGAAAGCAAAATCAAATAGAGTATTTAAAAAAGATGTAACAGGTAAGAGACCTTCAGAAAAAAATGTTTCGTCTCAAACTATGGGAACTGTAGCTAATGATAAAGCATTTCAAGGTGCATCAGTTCAGGCTGATGGTATAACTGATATGCAACAGTTGGCTGCTAAATTTAGGTTTGCATTCCCGGGTGTAACAGTAGTAGCAACTCAACAGGAGTTTGATGCTATGCTAAAAGAGCCGGGTGTTAGAACTAAAGTTTCAAAAGGCAAGACTATTCTTGGTATGACCAAGGATGGTAAAGTGTTTTTAAACCCTGAACAAGCTTCATTGGGTACACCTATTCACGAGTTTGGACACATATGGATTGATTTCTTAAGGTCTAAGGCTAGTGGTAGAAAAGGAACTAGGCTTTTAGAAAAAGGATTAAAACTTGTAGAAGGAACCCCTGCATTAAAAGCAGCTATAGAAAAATATGGTGATAATAAATTAGCAAGAGAGGAAGCATTGGTAGAGTTGATGGCTACAAAAGGAGAAACCATTATCAATGCTGCTAAAAAATCTAGGTTTAAAGAGTGGATGAATGCCACCTTTAAATACATAAAAGAAAAATTCTCAACACTTGCAGAGGTAAATGAAAAGAAAATCGAAGCAATGTCTTTGGATGACTTTATTAATGTAGGTCTCGCTGATTTATTTGCAGGTAAACCTGTTGATGCTAAGGCTAAGAAAAATAACAAGTTTGATGCCGCTAAAGAATCACAAGGTATGATGCCAAGATTTTCTTTAGGGGATGATGTTGCTGCATTTATAAAAGATGCAAGAGGACAAGGCATATCCGAGGTTGCTATTAAAACTGTTTTAAACAGAAGAGGTGTTTCAATGCCTGATATAAAAGAAGCGTTTGAAAAAGCAGGACCTAAAGCAAATCAAAAATCTAAGGTGAGCGAGAAGTTTGCAAAAGGTTTTGATAGGGTAATGAGTGAGATAGATGGTATAGTAGAAAAGATTAAAGCTAGAAACACAAAAGAAAATACAAACCCAACTAAAATATTTAATGCAGCTTTAAAATATTTAAAAGGAACTAAGCTTTATAAAAACTCAACTGACGTTCAAAGAGAAAAGATGGTTCGTGATTTGAGAAAAAAGTTTGGGCAAAAAGAAAAGAAGGCTCCGTCTGCTAAACGGTTATTACTTGGTAAGGTAGACCCTAAAAAAATTACACTTACAGAAAAACAAGCATTAGCCGCACAGATTAAAGCTTTAAACCGTGGTGCAAAAAATGCAATACAAGCATTTGTTGAGGCAAGTAAACAGTTGGCTGAACAGATAGGAGATATGGCTAAGAAGGGAAAGATAACTCCCAAACAAGCTTCTGCTATAATTAAAAGATTCACAAAGGTTAATATGCTTAGTGATGCCTCAATTGATAGTTTCGCTGAATATATGCGTAGAGTATTTAAGAATGCCAACTATGCAGAGGAAGTAGCGATTGCTAACAAGCAACGCAAACAAGCTATTAAAAATGTAAGAACTAAGATAGGTATTGCTGATGCAGTTAATACTCAATTGAATAGAATATTCTCAATGAAAGCTTCATTGATTCCGGAGTCAGTATTCCAAGAGTACTTAGATTTGGTTTCAGAGTTTGGAGCACGAGATGCAATATTAAATCCATCAGCAGTTGCTGAAGTAGAAAAGATTGCAGAAAGAATATTAGAAGCAGTTGATGTAGAGTACTCTAAAGTTCCTGAACTACAGGAAAAGTTTTCTGCATTTGAAAATAAAGTAGTTGATAAAGACGGTAAGCTTAACTATGCAAAGACTATAAAAGCTATGCTTGATGGTGGTATCATTGATGAAATAGATTTTGAAGTTATGCAAAAGTATAAGTCTGAAATACTTCCTAAGAAAGAGAAGGTAGAAAAAACAGATGCAGAAATAGAAGAGGAGAGACAAGAGGTTTTAAAGAATATTAAAAAACTCCCTGCCTTAAAAATATCTGAACTACCTAGTAAGTTTGAGAGAAAGGTAGCAGGTATGTTTGAAAGCTTGATAAATAATATTGAGGCTATAGAAAATCTTTCACTTGAAGATTTAAAACAAATTGATAAGCTATACAATAATATAAACAACGGATACACACCGCATCTTGTTCAAGTAATGAACGAGAAAATGAACGCACAGTTAAACGGCAAAGAACTTGCGGGTGGAATATCCGGTTCTAAGATGCTTCCAATAACAAAGATGTATGCTAAATTTAAAAGTATGCTGACTAGAAAAGGTGCTATCTCAGAAGCTATTAGGAGAAACCCTTTGTTTTATGTTGACCAAGTATTTGGAAACTTTAAAAGCAAACCTATTTTTAATAGTTTATTTAATGAATCTGCAAAGGCACAAGAGTTATTTACATCTCAATTCAAAAGATTAAGAGGTAAGATAGATGCAGCCGAGGCGGCAGTTGCTAAATCATTTAAACAAAATCCAAACAAAACTTTAATGTCAAAGTTTAAGCAGATGGTTTATATGATTCAACTTGAACACGACTCTAACTTAGGTAACCCTGAGACAAGGCATCAAGCTGCTGCATATGTTAAAAAAACTATTGAAGCTATTGATACAGATAAGACAACCTTCAGTCAGCAAGACTCTGAAATGTTAGCAGAGATTTTAGAAAAATTTACTGATAAAGAAACAGGTGAAATTAACTTAGAGAAACTTTATAATAGTTTTAATGAAGCAGAAAAAAATTCTATTAAAACAATACAAGAAGTTAATTCGGAACTAGGACCAATGGCAGTTCAGACCGCATCTATTATTCGTGGTACAGGTATCAAACCTAGAAATAACTATGTTCATTTAAATGTAGTTAATGAAAAAGGACTTGACCCCAATAGTAGTGAATCATTTATAACACAGTATATGAATGGTATGAAGGGTTCAACCAAAGCAAAGTCTTTAATTAAAAGAGAGGGGGTTGTTTCGGCATTAAACTTTGATGTATATGCATCTGCAACAAGAGGAGCCAAGGGTGTGTTGTTGGATTTTCATATGACAGAACCTATTAGAACCGCAAGAAGAACTTTAAACGTAGCTGAAGCTAGACTTAAAGGTGATAAGGCAAGAATGGATTCTAAGGATAGAGAAAAATTCAACGCTATTAGAGATGCATATGAAGAGGTTGTAGAGAATCTTTTGACAACTGCATATCAACAAACTACCATTGCAGAAGAAGCGATGAATTGGTTAAAGAAAAATGGATACCGTGCTATACTTGCAAGTGGTTCTAGGTGGGTGGCTGAACTCACATCAAATACTGCATTTGCATTGATTACTAATCCGGTTGCATTTGTGAAGGGTTCTAAGTTTGGTGTTGGATTTTTAAATAGTGATGCCGCTCCAAAAGCAATGGAGAATTTAAAAAGTAAACAGACTAACCGTATTTATCCTAATGAAGATATGTCGGGTAGAATGATTGATACCAACATAATGAAAGAAGCAGAAGGTATCAAGGGTGGTAGAGCAAAAGGCAAGTATAGAAATAAGCTTGTACAAATTTGGAATAGGTCAGGAAAAAAATACCAAAGCGGTGTAGCAACTTTAGCTGACGGATTAATATCTACTCCTGATAAGATTGTAATGAGACCAATGTGGTTTGGTTCTTTCGCATCTGAGTTTAAAAAGATAACAGGTGTTGACCCTGATATGGATAAGATTGCAGCTAACGATTCTCAGTATATGGCAGACAACGCAGAAGCTTTAGCCAAGGCTACAGAGATAGCTGATGAAACTTCTGTTATGACAGGTTCAACTGCTAATCCATTTTTAGGAATATTAAAAGGAACAAGAAAGCCGGGGGACAGTGGATTTAAAACCGCCTTTAATGCGTTTAATTCTTTTATGACCACATTCTTAATATACGAATATATAACTGCAAGAACAGGTATTGTTAATGCAATTGGTCGAGGTCATTTAAGTAAACGAAAAGGAGCAGCATTACTTGCAGGTTCAACTACTCGTATGATTATGTATACTATGATGGCACAAGTATTAGGTGAGGCACTTGCAAGTATTGCAGGAGAAGAAGAAGAGCCAAAAGATATAGAGAAGAAACTTGGACAAGCAGTTGCTTCATCAATGTTAGGGTTGATTGTCGGTAGAGATTTTGGTAATGCAACTAAAGCCATACTAAATATGGGTATTGAAGAATTCAATAAAGAGTTCTTAGACTTCTTAAGAGATGGAGAATATGATGTATATAAAGATGGTTTATCTTATCAAGTTGTACCTAAAAGTAAAGACGGAAGAGGTTCATCTCTTGGAGATATACTAACTAATATGGCGGCTTCTTTAGGACCTGCAGTTAAGACTGCAGATTTTATTGTTAAGAAAGCTACGTCTGCTCCAAAGAAAACAGTTGAAGCACAACAAAGACAAGCAGATGAATTAATGTATAGATTACCTCTTGAGTTGTTAGGTAACTCAGGATTCATTCCTATGTATAAAGACGTAAGACGTTTGGTGTTGAGAAGTTTATATGGTGAGATGAATAAGAAACAGGCACAGGAAAGAAAAGCTGCGGCTATAGAAAAGGAAAAGCTTGGAAACTATAGTTCAAGAAGCGAAATGAAAAGATATAACTATAGGTTGTGGTATGATACCTTTGGTCCTAACTCTCCTGATTATGAATCTGAACAACAACTAAAGGAACAGAAAAGAAGAGAGGCTGAATTAAACAGACTTCTAAAAGATAAGGAAATGAATTATACTTCAGGCTCAAGTTTTGGTTCAGGAAGCTTTGGAAGTGGTGATGGATTTGGTAAAAAGAAAAGAAAGAAGAAAGGTAAAGATACCTTTGGTAGTCAAAAATTTGGAAACTAAATAAAAGATATGCCGTTCAAAAGTAAAGCACAAAGACGATGGATGTATGCAAACAATCCTGAGATGGCTGAAGAGTGGGATGCTTATGGTAAAAGTAAGTACCTACCTGAAAGGGTAAAACCTTTAAAGGCTAGAAGAAGACTTGTCAAGAAGAAAAAGTAAATCTTTTCCTTCTTTTACATTTAAATATCCAATTTCTTTGGATATGGTTTCACGTTTAGAAAAATCTGTTTGCCTAGGTAAATCTCTGTGTTCCCAATTTATTTTTATTCCTACCAAATAAAATGCCCATACACCTTTAGGTGTAGAGTTTATGTATATAGGTATTGTTCCCTCTTCGTTACACCTTTTTAAAATAGCATCGTATTTTCCTTTTTCAATTATGAGTTCATCATAATGTTTTCTTCTACACTTAAGTTCAATATGTGATTTAAATTTTTCTGAGTAACAATCGTATCTTGATGTGGGGTTATCAGAAGAGATGAGGTCTGCTATAAAATTATCTTTTATAAAATCAAATAGCTGCTGCTCATTAGCAAATTGAATATAGTCATATGTCATCCTCAACTGAAGTAGAGATATCTTTAAGTATAGATATCAAGTTTTTTACTTGGGACTTTACTTCAGTGTATTCCCTATCAACTAATGATTCGTATATCTCGGTGGCGGAGTCGTTGATTTGGTCCATCAGATAGTTGATGTGAGCAATACGTTCTTTGTCGTATGCAGACCTTTCTCCTTGCATTTGCTATAGTCGCTCTTTTTCTCGTTGGTCCATTGTAGATAAAAACAATACACCCATAGAGTGGTTAATGGTTTTAATTGCTAAGTATATTTTCCTTGACATTTTTTTTACTTCGTATCTCTCAGTCTTAGTACTATCTGTTCCTAGATGACAATATAGAGAACAATCCATTTTTAAAAGTTCGTCTTGCTTTCTTTTGTCGGACCAAGTTTTATATCCTAAAACTTTTTCGATATCACTTATCGTATACTCCATTGTAAAATTGATTCATCCTATGTGCTATCACCTCTTCAGTTCCCGGTCTTGTTCTTTCCTTTACTATCTTAATAAGTTTAGGAAGTTTATTGGATTCTTCTTTTAATGATTCTAGCTTAGTGGTTAATTTACTTAGTCGTGAAGATAAATCTTTATTTTCAATTCTCAAAGAAATAAGTTCTTTTTTTAGTTCAATTTCCGACATATAATAAACAGGGTCATATTCCTGTAAGAACTCTGATTTAATTCTTTCGTAATTTCTATGTAGAGTTAAGTCTGTTTTTAAATACCAAGGGACGGTTTTAAAATAATGTAACACAGTTGCGTGGTTCATCACTAATGATTTAGCTATGACACTACAACCCATACCACATTCCTTGTGAAGTATCCAAGAGTAAATCATCTTTGCATTTACTACATCTCTGACTCTAGTTCTATTTGTTTTTACATCTACACCTAAAAGTGTTTTAATAATTTCTCTTAAAAAACTTATCTCCTGTTCTCTCCTCATTAATATTTCTACCATCTGTTGATGTATCTCGTTCATAATATAATTGTTTGATTGTTTGATTGTTTGATATAAAGTCTAAATAAGTATCTATATCTGTTTGATTAAGGTCTAATAAAATTGGTATATCGTTTGGTTGATTTAAGTATTCTACAATAAAAAAAATAGGCTTTCTTTTTAATATAACTCCGGCAACTTCTTGTCCCCATCCACCTCGTTCAGGTAGTTTTTCAATAACAGATAAACATTGACCTATGATATTTCCTGCATCATCTAATGATAATTCAGAAAGTCTTGAGTAGAAGAATTCATCTATCTCATATCCTATTTTATCCTCTGTATACTTCAGTGCCAAAACCATACTCATCTAATTCTTTTAATCTATATTCCTGAAGTTTAGAAACCTTTCCTTTGGGTGTCTTTACTTCACTAAATAAAACATTAGCATCAGGTGGTATTGCTAGTATGTCCGGTATACCATTTTTGTTTGTCTTAATTAATTTTAAAACATAATAACCTTCTGCCTCTAGTTGTTTAATTCTTTTTGTTTGTATCTGTTGTTCAGTCATCCTTTGATTTTTCATAGTCTAACATAAAACCCATAGCTACTATTAAGTTCATACTCAGTGAAGATAACAACTCAACTGTGTCGTGAAAGTTGTGAATAGATAGGTGAATGTGACCTACAACCCAAAAGGGTATTGCAAGATTTTGGCTAATCCATATCAGTAAGAATCTTAAAAACCTCATACCGCTAAGATAACAAATCCTTTTTTATGAAGAATGCGTTAGTGTACTTCATTAATTTACATTCCCAATTACTTACATCATTGTAGTTTGCAAAATAAAATTCACAATTCTCTTTATCCAATATATATACAAACCAATATAAATCAATTTTACCAAGTCCTTTTTTATGTGCTTCTTCATTTACTAACACACTTTGGTATATAGAACTTTCAGTAGCTTTCACATCTATTTTTTTATTTCTAACTGTAAAGTCTGCTTCTTTAGATGGATAAGGATTTAAAATTTTTATCATCTCATAATTAATATTTTTTTCTGTTAGATAATCTAATACTATTAACTCACCAACAACTCCTAGAACATCTACATAATTATTTTTTTCCCCTCTATCAAATCTTGGGTTGTTACTTCTGTTACTTTTGTTAAGTTTAGTTCTCCAATCTGCTATTTCTTTTGCAATTACCCACAAAGATTTAGGATATTTATAGTTCATATTATCTTTTTAAAATGACTTACTGTAAAGTCTTTCTTCTTTGACACTGCTTTATAGATGTCTTTTTCTATTCCACCTTTTGCGAATATCCAATATACATCAGACTCTAATCTATCCTTAGTTGTCATCCTATCTCTTGATTGCCAATAACTTGTGGCACTGAAGTCTATGTTATAATATACAAGTGCCTTTGCTTTTCGTAAGGATATACCCTCACGACCTGATACAATTTGTAAGGCTATAGACTTACTTGTGTCTTCAAAGACACTGAGTTCCGTGCATAGTTGGTCTCCGTATATTTTCTTAAGTGCGTTCAGTTCTTCTTTAAACTTATAGAAGATTCCAATCTTCACATCTGCAAAGTTGTCGTGTATGAATTGTGCTTTAGAATAATCTATAATGGTTGAGTTGCCTGACTCAAACTTAATGGTTCCTGAGTACAATTGATGAAGCTTCATCATAAGCTTTACGGGAGTGTCTCCAAGTATAACTTCTTCCTTCCCTTCTACTACCCTGTGTTTTTTTAATTGAGCCGTAAGCTTCTTTGTAATTGGCTCAACGTCTACCTCAAGTATGTGTTCACGAGTATCTACTTTAAACCCCGCTTCTTTTTGTGAATACGAAATAGTGTATGGTTTCATATCATCAATAATTTTTTGATGCCCATCGTGGTAATCGTTTATGTAAAGAGAATTGATTTTTCTTTGCTTAACATTTACATACTGTTTAGAAAACTTATAAAAGTTTACATAGTCCTTGAAAGGATTTGATTTAATTCCATACACCTGATGATACATTTGGCTATATGATTCAGGTGTTGGTGTTCCTGATAAAAGAATAACATCGGGATTTTTATTTTTAATTAATAATTCTTTTACTTGCTTGGCTCTCCTGCTAGGCTTGGGAAAGGCACCCATACTGTGTGCTTCATCTAGTATGACTAAATCAAACTCTCCTTCTACCTTATGTAATGACTCATAGTTAATTACTATTATATCAAATTCAGGATTCAGTGCTATGTAATCCTTTTGAATACTGCTGATTGCTTTCTTTTTGGTTACAAATAATACACTTGATTTATTCATTAATCTAGCTATACCTAGGCTTGTTAGTGTCTTACCTGTTCTAACTTCCATTGTCAGGTATAGCATTCCTTTTAGAATAAGAATCTCTGCTCCTTTTACAATAATTTTATTTTGATAATCTCTAAATTTAATTTTGGTTTGTTCTTTCATTTTGTTTTTGTAGTATTCTAAACTATGTATTGCTCTGTTATCCACATCTTCGTGTGCCTCATACCTCCTTACCTCTATAAATTTTGCGTTCTTTCCTCTACCTACTTTTTGTTTTTTTGTGGCAAACACAATACCGTGTAACAACTTAGCTTGTTTATACATCATCTCATCAGAGAACCCTGTAACTCTATCCATTACTGATGGGTGTCTAGGTATGTTTTTATGGCTATACATTTTCTTTTTTCTCCTTGCTCTTTAAAATATTTAAACATCTTTATCACCTCTCTTTCCGTGGGGAATTGTTTCATAGGATTAATTGCAAACATTACATTCTGTTTCATTAAATCATCAACATCATAACCTAGAATAATAATCTTATAAGAATTATTATAAGCTTCCCAAAGGTCTTCATCTGTTATCATATATCTAATGTTGATTGCTCTTCTAGTTCGTGTTTCCTTCTTAATCTTATCCACCTTCCTTGTGGGTCTCTTCCCTCTTCAGGCTGAACCCCTGTACTGTAAATTGCATAAGAGACTAACCATTTATAAAACCTAGTTCTAGATATTGTCATCTTTGCCTTGGGTCCATAGTCAGGATACTCACCTATAAACTCAAAGTATAAATCTTGTTTTATTAATTTCACCCCAATACTAAGACTGTTGTTCTTTTGGTTACCCTCTACTAAACCACACCACTCAATAAAATCGTGTGAAGTTTCCGCAGATAGCTGACGTATTTTAAGATTAACAAACCTACTTTTAACTAGACCTGTTGTTAAGTAGTCCTGTAAAGATGATGTCATATAATTATCGAACCCGCACCACTCATCCTCTGACCAATCAGCAAAGAAGTGTTTACCAAACTCATCAAGTGGGGTATGGTTTTTATTATAATGTTGATGTAACTCTATTTCCCACTTTCTACGGGCAAAAGAATTTCCCGTTCCTTTTATTGCATAGTTAGTTGTTATTGCTATTTTAGGAGACTTGCTGAATGGTATCTTTATTGCATCTTTGTTTTTCTTTTCAAGCGTTAAGCCTTCAGTTACAACACTAAACAATCTTTCAAAATCAAAATGTTTTTTTACATCATCAAAACAAAGTAGTTGTGTGTCAGCAGAAACTAATTGATAAGGAAAAGATTTTTCAAAAGCAAAGGCTTTACCATCAATAACCACTAGCTTTTTCATTTGAGATAGTGCATTCATAAACAAACCTTTGCCCGTCCCACCTTCAGGATTGTCAGATATAATTTCATCATTAAGTATTACTGCAGGACAGTAGCTTAAATTTTTATACCCGTGCATCATAAAGCCAATGGTAGACTCCATAGTTTTTACCCTTTCTTTATCGCCTCCACAAATATTGCTAATGAAAGTTTTATAGTCACAAGAGTTGTCATCACAAATCTGAAATTTTCTATCAATGATGTGGTCCGACCATACATACCCACCTAAATCTAAATAATCTATAGGCTCAATTAAATTCTTAGTAATTTTTACTGCACAGTTTTTGTAGTATAAGTAGGCAGCATCCTTACTATCCTCAATAAAGTATACATCAATAGTATTAAGTAGGGTTAAGAATTCATCTCTAAAAAATCTTACATTGTCAGCAAAGTAATTGTAAATAGATAAGTCTTCAAGTTCAATCAAATACTTTAATATAAAATCTTTGATTTCTTTTTCAGTTGTGTGGTCAATTAAATTGTTTGTCACTTTCACAAAGACATAATTGCGACCACCCTCAGGATTAAATTTATAAAATCCATTATCTTCCAAGAACTTCTTAAAACTGTAGTGCACCATTTTAATTACACCCTTGTCGTTCTTTTCCCAAAATGTTTGTTTTGAATTATCTTTTTCTATTCTTGAAATAATAGAATCTGCTACATCATTCTCAACACCTGAGTCAATCAGTTGAGAACGGACCTCTTTTTTTGGTGTACCCTTTTTTAGTTTACCTTTTATTACTTCTAACTTCTCACTGTCTTCATAGTACTTTGTTCCGTGATTCATTGTATTTGAATATGCAGAATCAATTGTTCTATTTATTTCTGACAGTGGAAAGCTTTTAGTTTCGTATTGATTTAAAACATAACCCGCCAATGTTTTATTAATACCGTAATCATTAAATGCCATAGCCAAAACAAATGCGTTCTGATTTCTTTGACCTTCGCTCATTGGGTATTTTTTTGTCCACCACTTTACTAGAATATCTACAACCTTATTCTCATCTGTAATTGGTATTGTTGGTTGGTCAATGTTGGCAGTAACCTCTCTGTATTCCGGCTCGGATATAGTGTCCCACACTTGTGAGTTTATATTTAAATGTAATAGTGGGTCATATGATTCATAACACACTCTTGATAAGTTCTTGCACGTCTTATCAAAGTACTGTGAATCAAAATATTTTTCTAATGAATTAAAGTATTTTATATGATTGTCTGCTATAGGTGGTATTTTAATTAACACCTTAAGTCCATTTCCTGATGGTGAAACAAAAACAGAGAACACATAGTTGTCCTTACTAAACTTTTCTTTATCGGACAACATCTCTTTTCTTTTTGGATACCCATCAAAATCCAAACAGATATATCCGCTATGTTCTGTGATTGCACTGTCATTACGCTTTACGAATACACCACTAAAACATATAGCGGGAAGTCTTTTCTTTAATTCATTGCGTTCTGTTTTGTCTTTGGCACTACGAATATCTTTAACTAAGTTCTTTGTTGCACCATTTTTTATTCTCTCTAAGATTTCTCCCACCTCACGATGAAAAGGTGTCTCGGTTTCTTTTATATTTTTGAAGATTGTAACTCTTTGTGTCATTCCTATGTCGGTTTTGTGTCGATTTAATGTTGATTTTGATTTTGTAATTGATTGATTATCAGTACTATGTCGATAATGTCGATTTTCTTCTCGTATTATGTAAAGAAAAGAAAATTAAATGAAATAATGTAATGTTAATAAAGTTTATTTTTATTGACATTCGACATTAAAGGGAAAAGAAAGGGAGACATAAGTCTCCCTCTTACTTTCCAACACAATGTATACTTAGAATGGTAAGTCTTCACCACTAGAAGTATCTGCTTGTGCTACAGGTTCTTGTTTTGGTTTTGCTTCCCAAGTATCTAACTCACAGTAGAAGTTACCTCCCTTTGCTCGTTTGATATCTAGGTTGACCCAACCATTTTTAGCATTGCCTTTTAAAAAAGCAATAGCTTCGTCCACCTTGATTGATTGTCTACCGACAACAAAGTCAGGTGCGTTTTCATTTCTCTTAAATGAGAAACCTTGTGCAAAGATTTTTTCTTTTTGCTCCATTGTTAATTGATTTTAATTGTTTGTTCCAAATGATTAATTATAGTGAGGATAAGTTCGTCTTTCTCCTCACGAGTCTTGCAGTCCATTGGAACTTTGAACCACTTGACCCGTTTATTTTTAATAAAATTAAAGAACATCTTGTATAAAATATTCATTAATGTCTTGCTCTGCTTGGTCAGAAAAAAATGTATTATAAACCTCAACGGCTTTTATAACTTTATCTCTACCTCTCTCAACAAATTCTGCCGTTGGTTTAAAAATCCCTAGCATCTTAGTTCCCTTGTCAACAACATAAAACTCTAGAGGCTTACCAAAAAGTTCTTGATAAATAAAGCATTGACTGTCATAATTATACTTACGAGCCGACCACTTAAAGTCCTTTATATTTCCACTCGTTTTTAAATCAATTAGCTTATCTGTACAAACTATATCTGCCTTCCCTTTCCATTGTAACCCAAAGAATTCTTTTACCGCAGGTACTTCATACTGTACACCCTCAGACCTTATGCCTTCAAAGAAAGAATAGTTTTGCATCATAGCATCAACACAACTTCTAATCTCTTCTCCCTCTTTCTCAAGCATAATAATTCCATTCAATGCGGTTTCTTTATATGCTTTAGTATTTCTTGAAGAAACGTCTACAAACTTTGTTTCCTTAGCTTTCTCAGGCTCTAAGATAAGTTGATGAAAGTATCTACCTTTATGATAGTTTACATTATCATCTTGAGGTTGTCTGAATTCTTTTGGATTGTTTAACAAGGTACCAATATCTGAATTAGATAGGTACTGTTTACCGAATGAACCATAGTATTGTTCATCGTCTTTTAATTTTTCTAGTACGTCTTTCATTATACTAGATTTTTTATTTCGTTCTTAGCTTTAGCACTAAGCTTACAGTTCCCCGCTAGTTCTAACTTATCTACAAGCTTCTTATAACCTATCTGCTTATTCTCTTGAGCAAACTTCATAAGACCTTGCCATCTTGGTGAGTCAGTATCTAGTGTTTCTTTACTAACTGTTTTTGGTGTAGGTTTTTTTGTGGTTGCTTTAGGTTTAGTTACAACCTCTTCTACATCTGCTTCAGGTAAATCATCACCACTATAGATATAGATTCCCATCCCAAACATAGCTAAGTTCTTTACCAAACATCTCATAATGGTTTTGTTGATATCAAACATTGTTGCTTGTGCAACCTGCTTTTCTCCATATCTAGTTTGGTAGGAGTAGGGTTGCTTTTTCATTGCTTGGTTCTTGCCGTCCATAACGGGTAACCACATCTCTAAAGTTTCACCTTCAATAGTTACCGCAGTGTGACACATAAACCCTAAGGCTTCGTCATAATCTGTTTCACCAATAAGGTATGTTGCATCAGGACATTGTTTTTTTACTTCGCTCCAAGCATATGCCCAAGATAGATACGTTAATCCGTTTTTCTTTTCTACTTTAGAGTTAACATTAATTGCGGATAATCTTTCGAAGACCGACTTGTTTTTTGCTACTGATTTAGTTGCCATAATTTTAATTGATTTAATTTATAATTGATTTCACTGTATTTGTTCATCACTCTTTTGCGAGAACCTTTTAAAATTTCTATCTGCTTCTTGCTCTTTCTAGAGTTCATTTCCTTATGTATTTTCTGCTCTATTAAATCAAGCTTTAAACGATAGTTAGACAAAGATAAGACATAAACTCCATACCTCCATCCTTTTTCTAGAAAAATTTCAAGTTCCTCAGCATTTATTTCACGATAATAATCTCCTCCCCTTGTTGCGTTGATGAGTTCAATTTTATTTGTTTCATCATCTTTCACAATCTTTAATCCATACACCATTCTAGATTGATATCCTTTACCATCTAAAGAAATAGCATAAGTATCTTCTAGTGCTTGAACCCAAATATCTTCTAGGTTATACTTCATTCAACACACTATTAATAGTTTCTATATAATCTTTATCGTTTTCTAGCTTAGTTTTAACCTGAGCAATACCGTGGTGGATTGAACTATGGTTTATATTGTAACCACCGTCAGCCATATACTCTTGTATATAAACTAAACGCATTGGTCTTTTAGAACATAGGTAATAAAGTAAATGCCTAGCATCTACCACATCTCTACGTTTTGTTTTAGTGAATAAAGTTTCCTTGTCTATATTAAATAAGTAACAAACTTTATCTACATACTGATTAAAAATTTTCGTCTTCATCATTTGATTTGATTTTAGTGACATCTTTTGCACCGAAGATTTCTCCCCAAGCTTCAAAGATATCGTTTAACACTTGCTTTGTTTGTTCGTTTGAATACTGTGCCTGTCGGTAAGTATCATCTAAGTAATCTCCTAAATTTTGAGACTCTTTTTCTCGTTCCTCTTGGAACACTTGCTTCATTTTTGACATATGATTTAATTTAAATTGATTGACTGCGAAGATACTAAATGTTTATTTCTTTTCCAAATTTTGTTCATCTTTTTTACACTGAACACGGTAAAGAATTAAATATCCGATGAGGTCTAATAGTGTATCTTCTGTTTTATCGTTTAACCCCACCGTTTTTATTCTACTTAATTTATCATCTATCCTAGCTAAGATTCCTTCTTTAGCTGAAAGTTTAGAAAATATTTTTGGTGGTTTATTTGCGGTATCACCGTAAGCTTTGTTTTTTTCTATCAATAACATTACCACCTCTCTGCCTACTTCTTTTATTAACTCTTGTGTATTCATAATTCAGGATTAAATAATTGTTTACACATATAATTTTCAGCAGTAGATAATTTTTTATATGTCTTTACCTCTCCATCAAAATTTATATAGATAAACTCCTTGCTTTTACCTATATGAATTTCTTGGATAAAGTTAAAGCCAAGATAAACATACACAAACTTACAACCACCTTCAATTTGTGGTGGGTTTGCATACATACTTAAAAAATTTTTTGCACTCATCTTAGTTCTCATCATACGGAACTCCTTTGCTCCGTATGTATCAGACTCCATAGCCTGTTGAACCTTTTGAATTTTCTCTTTGTTGTCTACTCCTTCTTCAAGTTTCAACGATAAAAGATGCTCTCGCATCAGGTGTCGCATATTTTTCATTACATTATTGTATTTCAGCTAATCCACATTCGATAACGTCTCCCACTAAAGTACGTCCATAGATTTTACTAGCTTGTTGGTTAAAGGGAAGTTTGTGTATGAGTCCTTCTTCATTGCATATAAGGAGTTTGTCACCTTTCATATAAACAAACTCTACATACCCCTGAACTAGGTCTTGCATACTTTTTAGATTTGAAACATCTACATTAGGGATTACCTCCCCGCTTGATTTAATTAGTCTTGCCATTTGATTTGAATTTTATTGTACTAAAATAATAATTTAATTAGACTTAACCTAATTTATATCAGCCATTTTTACATACCAATATCCATTAATAAGTTCTTTGTCTGTATCCTTCCAAGTTTTTTTTGGATGGTATTTTTTCGGTAGGTGTCCTACTTCAATACAAATCCTGCTACCTCTTACGATAGCAGGTTTGATTAGTTCTACTTCTTCTATTAAACTATCTCTTCCCTCTTCTGTAACTTCATACAATTCGTGGGTAGCAAATAGTTCATCTGCATAATTATATGCATTCAGTTTTGCATTGCATTTGTCTGTCACATCGAGCCAAACAAAATGGTCATCAGTTATATGTATCATTGGTTTTTAATTTTTAAATCATAATCCCTTTCAGCATATTCATCAACGATTCTAAATATGTTTTCAATTACCCATTCGTTGTTCATTGCTAACTCTAATATTTCCATTGCTACTTCTGACTCGCAGTCATAGTTCTGCATCACATCGTCTGTGTGCCAAAGGTTATCGGTTTGATAACCTCTCAATTGTAGTTCTTGTCTCAAGTCTTCGCTTGATACTTCTTTTAAATCTGCCATTTTATTTTATTTTATTTATTAAATTAATATTATAAGTGTCCACCTTCCCCATCTCTTAACTCATATCTCCATTCAGATTCTGATTCAGGTTCATTCATACAAGAATTGTAATGTGAATTAGCATCTGAGTCAGTTCCAAAACCAAACTCATAAGATGCTTTACTCATTGCTTTATCTATATCATCTGAATATAAATCTTCATTCTCTATTAAAAAATCTTGGATGGATGCATACTTTCCATTGTCTAATTTCCAATGGTCGTAAGCATCATTATCTATTTCTATTTCTACTTCTGCGAATTTGTGATACACACTTCTTTGTTGAATTTTTACTTTCATTTCTATTTGATTTTAATTATTAATATCTACTAAGTTACCATCCCAAGCTTGACCGTTTAGGTACCAAACTTTTTTTGATTGATGTATACTAACACCTTCGATAGCATTTAATCTATCTTTAGTGGTGTTGGTTTCCCAACCACAATTTGTAATTGATAGTGTTCTTTCAGGGTCATTGTATCTGTACGCAATTTCGTTACCGAATAATTTTAATACAGTTACATTTGGAAGTACAACAACTTCTGTGTTGTCTCTTTTAAACGGTTCAGCATTCATAAATTTTTCTGCTGAGTCATAAGATATTTTTCTCATTTGATTTGATTTTGATTGTGGCACTATTGCCTTCTACCACCAAAAGCCGACCACTATTTCAAGGTCAGCTTGGCGGGGTTGCTAGGTCAACCCTATTAATAATATAAACTAAAACATCCTAGCATCTATGTTCTGTACAAATATAGTCTAAATATTTGACAATTCCAAATCTATACTACATAATTTATTTTCTACTCTCCTCCAATAATTTAGAGTTGATTTCTTTTTGTGACCTCTTCCTCCACCATTCCATTTTCTTGCTACTACCTCACAGAACTCAAAGAAACTTAAGTCACCACAACATTCGGTTTGTTCTGCCATAATTTCAAACATCTCAATAGATTTTTTTCTGTTATATCTATCCTCTAATTTATATCTATTGTTTGCTTTGTTTTTTCTTAGAACCCTATTAACTTCTCTTACCATTATAGGATGTATTTGTAGGCAACCAACTGCCTTACCATTGTCCCCAATAATTGAGTCATTACCTCGGCTCTCAACCCATATCATACTCTCGATAAAATCATCCCAATTCAACTCTCTAAATTGTGGTTGAGGTGGTGTTGATTCTAAGCTATCAATCACAACCTGAATAATTTCTTTTTGCTTTGGAACAGGTGTATGGTCTTGGTATCCAAAGATTAAACTCAACCCAAAGATTAAGTTCAAGCTTAGTAATATATTTAATATTTTAATCTTCATAATCCTAGTCTTTTTTCATCAGCTAAATCCTCCTCGTAGGATTCCCTTCTGCGTTCTTCGTATTCCCAATCTTCCTCTATGTCACAAAAGTCTTGACAACTATTACAAACATAAGGTTCATCAGTTTCTATATCGTTCTCATAATCTATAGACTCAACATAGTCAGCACCACAACAAGTACTTACATACTCACTGTATTCTGGTGCCTGTAATTTCCAATCATCGTAATTCATATAATTTAATTTTTAGATTTAACTGCGGTGAATTTTTCTCTTTTAATCCAAGGATGGGTTCCTATATTTTTATTGTAGATTCTATCTATAGCCTCCCACTTGGTGTGAGCGGGGATAACCTGTATTAGTTTCCCCGCATATCTTACATTATAATAGCTTTGTCTTTCCATTATTTCTGCTTGTTAAATCTATTTGCCCACTCCTCCCAAGTGTCTAACTTAAACTCGTTAGCATCCTTGTAGGATATCATTTGAAATTGGGTATCATCTTCTCTCCAAGCATTTATATTAAAAAACATATAACTTCCTGAAGGAAAAGATAATTTGATTTTATCAAGGCTATCATAGTATTTACTTATATTTTCTATGATTGCACTAGGATACTTTTCTTTTAGTTGTGAGGTATGTTTCTTATAACACAACAACCTCTTACTATAGATTAACATATTGTTTTCTGATTCCTCAGCCAACTCCTTAATTTTCTTAAGTAGTCCTTTAGCGGTATATCCTCGGCTTGTGTCCGTGATACTCCAACATTCTATTTTATTACCATAGACACGGTTTCTAGAAAAAGTCTTTAGTCTAGGTGTTGCCCATTTTGTTTTTAGATGTGGTGTATCTTCGCTATAACGGTTTGATTCATATGTCTTATATTTAATTTTTAATCTACTATAAGGCACGTCAATATAGATGGAATATTTTATATTGCCTTCTATGATATAAAATGTATCGGTCTCTGAACTAATTATATAATCAATATCCTTAGATTCAAATCCTCCATCAACAAGAAGCCTATGCAGTACTTTGTTGTGTTCTATTGACCCTTTGTTATTATTATATATTCTATCACAACGGACTAAGTTCTTGTTATCTTTTACGGATTCCAAAAACTCTTTTGTGATTTCAGGTTTATCAGTAAAGGACATATAGTTTAATGTTTTGGATTCTAAACTATTTTCAATTCTTGATATCAACTCTAAGATATCTTCTCTACCTTGCCACCCAAGAACATCGTCTGTGGCTCCAATAAAAAACTTTCTAGTAAACTCTTTGCCGTCTTCAGTGATTTTAAATACTGCTACTTCAAAGCTACTATAGAACCTTTCTTGGTCAGGTTTTATCCAAGTGTCTTTACCCTCGTATCCTGTTGAGTAGAAGTTCTTACCTCCTACGATTGACAACTCATACTGAGAAATTTTTAAGGTGCCTCTTACACCTTCATCTGTTGCGGGATGCTTTTCAAATTTGATGTCATCCCAATTGTTAACTGTGTTCATTTTAATTTAATTTAATTATTAATTATTACTACCACCAAATCCCCGCATTTATTTCAGTGCGAGGTTGGTGTTTGGGTGAGTTCTAACTAGCTTTTAATCTCTTTAAATACTAAGTATCCACTTACATACATCAAGAAAGCTAAGAATAAAAACACAGGTGTTAACGCTAATGATTTAAAGCCGTTGTTAGCTATGATGTCGACCACCATTCTAGCTACGCTTGTGTAAATAAATAATACTACTAAAGTCATTAAAACTTTTCCTGTAATTGTGATAATTGATTTCATAATTTTGATTTTTGATTTATAAATTAATTAATAGTTTCTACCACCAAAACCCCGCTATTTTCATAGCGAGGCGGTTGGCGGTGGTGGTTGGTTTACTTCTGTATAAACTCTACTACCTTTGTTGCTTGTTGCATAGCGTAGACACATTCAGATGGCTTGTCTGCAAGATGCTTACACCAACCTTTGATGTAGGCTTGAGAGTTTTCATCATCGCTCTTAGGATTAAGTCCTAACAACCCTACTAAATACATTGCACTAATCTCAGCAACTAACTCTTCTTTAGCGTAGGTATTGTCACCCCAATGAGCAACCTCAGTTAAGGACTTTCTGTTAAGTCTTGACTTGTGACCTGTGCTATGGGCAATTTCGTGAAACAAAACTTTGTAATAGCTATCAGAGTCTACAAACGTCTCTAGGTGTGGCATATTAACAAAGTCTCTTGAAGGTGAATAGTATGCTCCACTTTGACCGTGCTTAATCTCAAAACCGTTATGATTTTCAACGTAGTTTTTTACTAGGGTCTCAGCAACTTCAACAGGCTCGTTTTGAACTTCTTCTATAACTTTCTCTGTTTGCATTGGCTCAATACCTTCACACTGAGCAATATTAAATACTCTGTAATACTTCACTGAGAAAGTCTTTCTGTATCTGTCTTTCCCATCAGCTAATTTCTCATTTGGATTAATATTTTTAATCTCTTTAGGACTTACAAATTTCCCTGTTTTATTATCAAAATATCCTATTTGCCAAAAGTAAACTTCTGTAGATTTAGAACCCTTTACAACCTTACCACCTTTTGCAGATACTTGTTTGAAGGTTAACCATTGGTTGAACTCATAACCTTCGGCTCTCATAACGCAGTTTAACATAAAGATATTGAACCCGTTGTAATAGCGTTTTGTAGCTAGATTAAATGGTGCGTTTTCCTGTCCACCTTTCCAAGGCTTGAACCAATTCATCCCTTCTTTCTCTAGTCCCTCGATTACTAGCTTGTTTACTCTTTCGAAAATTTCATTTTGCTTACTCATAATGTTTAATTTTAGTTTATTTAAATTATTAATATTTTACAAATCTAGTCTAAAACTATTTAACTCACAAGCATTTTTATAATTATTTTCTAATTCTTTTTCATTTCTCTTTTAAACTATCTGATAATCAATGAGTTATACGGGTTCTAATTACCTACAAATATTTATATAGAATTCACTTCGGCACGGGGTAACGCTCTTTCTTTAAGTGTCTATACTTTAAGTTTGAGCGGGGGAAGGGGGACACGGGGACGGGGGAAGGGGTCAACAGGGGTATAAAATCCGTGGAACGTGGGACGGGGGTACGGGGGTACGGGGGTTGACGGGGTACAGGGCAACAGGTCAAAACAAAAAGCTAAAAAAATCAGACTGCGACATATGAAACGAAAACACTTTTTCTAAAAAAAATCGATTTCGGTTTGGGGTCCGGTCAGCGTATACTATATATTACCCGTTGGTTATATATAACTGATAAAATATTTTTGTATCTTTGTGCAAAAGCATTAGATATGAAAATGAAATTTCAAAGTATGGGAGGACTCCGTGTCAAAGACGGTAGACTTATAAACGATAGACCTGATGGAATCACAGGCATTGCACAAGCATCACAATTAAGGAAGTCATTTAGAAGAGCCAAGAAGGTTGATATGATGGCAGACGGTATTGAACTTGCTGAAGGCAGAAAGAACTTCTACAGATTGTAGTTGATTTTGATTTGATTGATTGATAGTAAAAGAGACGGCTGATTACCGTCTCTTTTTTTGTACACCTACTAGGATTCGAACCTAGGACCTACTCATTAGAAGTGAGTTGTTCTATCCAACTGAACTATAGGTGCATCCTTATGACAGATTATCGACATTACTATGTCGTTTTTATGTCGATTATTAAAAGTTAACTTATTGATAAACAATAAGATGTCGATAATGTCGATTTCAAAGCCAAATTTTCTTATTGAAATTTTACTACTACTACTACTACTACTACTACTATAGTAGAAATTATTTACGACATTCGACATATGCAATTTAGACGAGAGTTATACTAACTTAATTACTAGCTAAGATAAAATAAATTTGTATCTTTGAGCAAACTTTAATTTAATTAAATATGTCAAACATAGGATACACTCCCAAGAACTTATTGTTCGATGAGGAGGGAAGAAAAAAACTTTACAAAGGGATTGAAACATTATCCTCGGCAGTAAAGTCCACACTAGGACCTGCCGGTCAAACAGTGTTGATTGAATCACCTCAACACACACACGGAATCACAGTAACAAAAGATGGAGTAACAGTTGCTAAGGCGGTTGCACTTATTGACCCCACTGAACACCTTGCGGTAAAGATGATGAAAGAAGCAGCCGAAAGAACTGCAACCTCAGCAGGTGATGGAACCACAACTGCAATTGTCCTCACTGAAGCTTTAGTTAAAGCAGGTGCAGAACTTATAACTGAAAATAAAACATCAGTATTAAGAGACCTAGTTTCATTAACAGAAACCATATGCAGTAACTTGAAAAAGAAATCGACAAGAGTTACACAAAAGAAATTAAAGGACGTTGCCACTATATCTGCAAACAATGATAAAGAGTTAGGTGCTATTATATCAGACGTATACAAGAAGGTAGGTATAAATGGATTAGTTACTATTGATAGGTCTCAAACATCTGAGACATATTATGAATCTACAAATGGATTAAAGGTTGAACGTGGATATGAATCACCATTGTTTGTAAACAATCAAAAGAAAGACGAATGTGTACTAGAGGATTGCTACATCCTAGTTAGTGATGCACCAATTGAAAACTTACTACATATAGAAAATGTATTGAAGCCTGTTATACAGGATAACAAAAGACTTTTAATTATTGCACCAACCTCAGCGAATGTAATAAACACATTAGCGGCTAATGTAATGAAGAATGGTTTAAAGCTTTGTACTATTGGACCGCCATCATTTGGTTATAAACAACACGAACTTATGCAAGACATAGCATTAAGTGTGGGTGCTACTTACTATAGTGAGAAGACCGGTGATGATTTAAGTTTGATGACGTTAGAGGATTTGGGTCACTGTGCTAAGGTGATAGTTGGTCGTGACTCAACCGTCATCATTAAAGATGAAGTTAAAGTAGAAGGATTAGATAAAAGAATAAAAGAACTAAAGGAAGCACACAAAAGAGAGTCAGATAAAAACAATTCGGAATTTATACTATCAAGGATTGCAACACTTACAGGTGGTGTGGGAGTTATTTATGTTGGAGGTCAAACAGACTTAGAGCAAAAAGAACTATACGATAGAGTTGACGATGCAGTGTGTGCAGTACGTTCTGCTTTAGAGGAAGGTATACTTCCGGGTGGAGGTGTAGCACTTTATAAAGAATCTACCTACATTGAAGACGATAATAATAAAGTTGCCGGTAAAATTTTAGCGAGAGCACTTCGTGCTCCTTTGTTACAGATTTATTCCAATGCAGGTTTAGATTTATCTGTTGATGAAGAACAAAAACTTATGTATGATGAGGGTAACGAAGGTATGAATGTTAAGACCGGTGAATGGGGAGATATGTATAAGATGGGTGTTATTGACCCATTGAAAGTTACTAAGTCCGCATTACAAAACGCAGTATCAGTTGCGGTAACTATATTATCCACTAACGCTATTATTACAATGGCAAGAACATATGAAGACCAATGAAACCAATAGGTAAATATATTTTAATTAAAGAAATTAAAGAAGAAGTAAAGACTGAATCAGGTCTATTACTTTCCGCAGAAGATACTAGCAACATTAGGTACAAGAAAGGAAAAGTAATAGCACCCGGTACTGACGTTGTTGTTATTGATTCAGACGATGTTATATACTATGATTCAAGAGCAGGTTACACAATGATAATTAAAGAAGACACTTATACGGTTATTTCTGAGAGGGATGTCGTTGTTGTCTTATAGCTTTGTTTAGTTTCTTTATGTAATTTCTAAACACAGTATCCATATATCCTATGTTTTTTAGAAAGAGGGGGTTGTTAGATTTCGATTCAGGAATCTCTTCTCCCTCTAATTTTTTATATATAGATGTTATAACTCTAACTGCCTTATAAGATAGTTGGTATATAGCTTTTCTTTTACCGCTACGTTTTCTAAAAACCTCTATCCAACCTCTTTCTCTTAAACTTTCAAACCTATTCTTATCCCAACTCAATAGTTCATTGAACTCATCAAAGTCATCTTTGCTAAAATATTTCTCAGACTTAAGAAACATAAGCATATCTAAATCTGCAGTTGTTAAGCCATACTTAGACTTAATATAATATCGGACTACCTTCCAATATTTCAAGTAATCAGGCATTCAATTAAATTTAATATCTTTGTAGCAAAGATAATAATAAAAAATTCGATATGAGTTGTGAAGGATTAACCGGACAGAAATTAAAAGACTGTCAAGCTAAAGCTAAAATAGATAAAGCTGCTGAGTCTGACAAAAAGACTAATGCTGAAAAAGCAAAAGCAAGAACAGAGAAGCTTAAGGAGGCTACTACAGATTTAAGTACTTTCAAAAATAAGGATGTAGTTAAGTGGGAAAAGAAAAAGAATGGCGAAAGAAGAACTACAGGTGCTAGTAAGTTAGCGTTTGGAGGAACAGGTTTAGGTAAGACAAAAACTCGTATGGCAAGAAAGAAAAAAGGAAGAAGTTATAGAGCATAGTTATGAGTAAACCAAAACCATATTTTACAGGAGCAAACAAGTCAATGAAAGGTAAACCGGAAAAGTACGGACTACCCTCTAATAAGCAGATAGCTAATAGTGTATATTCAAAATGCGGAAGTAAAAAGAAATAGATTATGCCAAAGGATGCTTGTTACAGAAAAGTAATGAAGAGTTACGGCAAGTGGTCGGCTCGTGCTGCACAAGCAACTGCTAAGTGTAGAAAGAAAAAAGGCAAAGTAAATAAATCTAAAGCCGGTTCCAACCTCAAGAGATGGGGTAAAGAAAAGTGGGTAGACACTAGAACAGGTAAGCCTTGTGGCACAGGAGGTAGAAGTGAATACTGTAGACCGTCCAAAAGAGTATCATCAAAAACACCGGTAACTAAATCGGAAATGTCAAGAGGTACTTTAAAAAAGAAACAAGCTGAAAAGGCGAGAATAGGTAAGCAAGGTGCAGGTGGAAAAAAAGTTTCTGCTCTTAGAAGAAGAAGAAGAAAGTAGTGGAGGATGGATTACTCATAGCATTGTTGTCAGCTTTCGGTGTTAAAGAAATTTGGTCGATTATTAAAAAGAAGATGGACCAAAACGAAAGAGAGGGAGATAAGCTTGATAGATTATCATTAAAGGTAATTGAAGAATTAAAATCAAAGATTGATTCATTAGAATTAAAGATAGAAGAACTAATAATAGAAAACACCAACCTAAAAATAAAGGTTGCTAAAATGGAAGAAAGACTAATTAAAAGTGCAGCACACAGTAAAAAAAGAAAAAGAAACTAGAAGTAGTAGTTGGTATGTGGAGCAATACAATAGAAACCGACTTCCTAGTGATTGGGTGAAAAATTATAAAGAATTAAAAAATAAGATATGTCCAAGAAGAAAATAGGAGATGGCAAGACTATAGTTACAACTGCTACTATAAAGAGAGAAAAGAATAAGAAAAGTAGTCGTAAAAGTAGAGCAACCTTTGAATCAGACAACAGAATATCAAAGAAGGTAACTAAGAACAATAAAATAAAAAGAAAATCTGCCACCCTTCAAGATGATGGTAGTTTAGTTATCGCAACAAATAGTTCTTCTAATCCTGCAGGGAGAACAAGAACAATAAGAAATAAAAAACGAGCATCAAAAAAATTAGCTAATATGACTGAAAGGTTTAATAAGCAGCAAAATCATTTTAATAAAAAAGCACAATCATAATGGCGGTAAGCAAAAAAAATATGAAGTGCAACTCGGTGAGACCGAGCACAAGACCGGGTAAGAAAAAAATGGTTAAAGCCTGTGAGGGTGGAAAAGAAAAACTAATTCACTTCGGTGCAAAAGGTTATGGTCACAATTATTCTTCTGCTGCTAGAAAATCTTTTAAAGCTAGACATAAATGCGGAACTGCTAAATCTAAGTTGACTGCAAGGTATTGGTCCTGTAAAAAATTATGGGCAGGTAAGGGTGGAAGCACAAAGTCTTCCCCAAAAAATAGACAAGGAAAATATTAGTATATTTGTAAAATAAAAATTATTTAAAATGGCACAAGGATATAACTCAAGACTAGACGACAGTCTTGGAGCAAGAAACGGAAAGAAGAAACAATCTCTTAAATCTCGTAGAGATGAATCAACCGGTATGGAAAAATCAATGGGTAAAAGAAAATACTCAGCAGATAAATCAATGGCATACCACTGTAATAACGTAGTAATTAAAAAACATAAATTTTAATGGGTAAGTTATTTGTAAAAGTAGGATTGTGGATGCAATCTGTTTGGTGTAAATTTCAATGTAAATGGAATTGGATGATATCTAAACTTTTATTTAGTGTAGACTCTTGTCCTAATAAATTGTGTACTTGTAAAAAATAAATCAAATGAAATCAAAAGGACTCGGAGATACAGTAGAAAAAATAACAACGGCAACCGGAATAAAAAAAATTGTTGAGGCAGGAGCCAAAGTATTGAATAAAGATTGCGGGTGTTCAAAAAGGAAAGCATTGTTGAATGACAAATTTCCTTATAAAAAATAAAAGATATGAGTTACCAAAAGACACAAGGCTACAGTGCCTTAAACATAGTACCGTCTGACAATGCTAATGTGCCATATGTAAAAGTGGTTTCACAAGGAATTTCAGACTCAATCAACACAAACAAATTAATTGCTAGTAATGCAGCCTTTATAAAAGAAAGAGTGCAAGTTGGTGATATTGTTTATAATACTACAACCGGAGTAGCAGCCACTATTATTTTAGTGGAGGGCGAAGATACATTAGAATTAAATGCTGATATTTTTAATAATCTTGGAGGAACCGAAGATTTTGTAATTTACGCTGCAAGTGCAGTAACAAATTATCAGAATGCAAATAACGGATGTGTTTTATATGTTGGTGCTAGTGGAGATTTACAAGTTACACCAATTGGAGGTAACTCACCTGTAGTGTTTAAAAGTGTACCAATAGGGTTTTTTCCGGTACAAGTAAAAAAAGTTTGGAGTAAAAACACAGAAGCAAAAGACATAGTAGCACTTTGGTAATATGGAAAATTTAACGATTGGAATAACAATAAGTATATGAAAGATTATTGGGTTACAACCTCTACACTTGATACGTTTGAGGAATGGGAAAATCATATTCAAATAGTGTACAATAAAAAAGAGGATGAGTAGTTGGATGGAAGATATTAAGATGTACCTATTAAATATAGGAGCCTTTGCGATTTCAATGTCGCATATTGATATGATACTCAAAATAACCCTGTTGTGTTTGTCCGTGGGATACACGGCTCAAAGGTGGTATTTACTAGATAAAGAACGTAGAGAGAAAAATGAGAACAATAAATAAAATTATTGTACACTGTTCAGCTACTCGTGAAGGTCAAGAAATAAAAACAGAAACCATAAGGGGATGGCACGTTGATGGTAATGGATGGTCGGACATCGGTTACCATTTTTGTATTTTATTAGATGGGACAATTGATATAGGAAGACCTATTGAAAGGTCAGGTGCCCACACGATTGGGGAAAATAAAAACAGTATAGGGATATGTTATATCGGAGGAGTTGAACTAGATGGTAAGACCCCAAAAGACACGAGAACCGATAATCAGAAGCTTAGTCTTTTAAATCTAATTAAAGTTTTAAAAGAAATATATCCTAAGGTTGTTGTACACGGTCATAGGGATTTTTCTAATAAGGCTTGTCCAAGCTTTGATGCAACAAACGAATATAAAGACATATGAAAAAAATAGTAGAGTGGTTTGGAGGAAGTGTTGTTAAGGATTTACTAGGAGGTCTAGATAAATTATTTACATCAAAAGAAGAAAAAATTAAAGCTGAAAATGTAATTAAACAAATTCTTATACAAAAAGAATTAGAGTTACAAAAAATGCAAACTGAAATCATAGTTACAGAAGCAAAAGGTAATTGGTTACAAAGAAGTTGGAGACCTATATTGATGTTAGCTTTTGGTTTTATAGTAATCTATGTAAAATTTGTTGCTCCTTTATTTGATTTAAAAATTCCTGAATTAGAAAATGAATTTTGGAATTTACTTCAAATAGGTATTGGTGGTTATGTTATAGGTAGAACGGGAGAGAAAATGATGAACTCTTACTCGGAGTCAAAAAAATAATCATTTCTTTTTTTTCATTAACTTTGTAACATAAAAAAACTAAATATAAATGGCTAGAATATCTACATATCCGATAGATACAGATTTAGTTGGAGCAGATAAGTGGATAGGGACAGATGCCACAAATAAGAACGCTACTAAAAACTTTACTCTATCAGCAGTTGCGGATTGGATTAACACCACTGCATCAGTTGATTCTCAAACATTGAGATATAATTTTCAGGCTTTAGCATATAACCAAGGTGCAAAAAGCAGAAAGCCGGGTACAATTTCTTTTGACCCTAACCTAGGAGACACAGTTCCTTTTGATTCAATTGGGGGTTTTGTTATTAGTGAGTATTCATTAAGATATGCAAGTCAAACACCTCCCAAAAACATATCTGATTTTTATACGGGAGCACTTATAAATTCCTACATTCTTTTAACGAACACTGACGATATAAGTAAATATGCTATATATACTTGGGATAGTGCGGTGGCTAGGAGTAACAATCCCGGTTTTTGGGATATAGGTTTAACCCCTGTTGCTACAAATGGTAACTTTCAAAACACTAAAGATTATTTCATATCTTTGTTGACATATAATCCTAGTGCGGGTGGTGGGGATAAAAACTATGTTTTTACGCAAGGTTTTCCCTCAACAACTTGGACAGTGAATCATCCCTTAGATAAGTACCCTTCGGTATCGGTGGTTGATTCTTCGGGACAAGAGATTATATGTACAGTGGAATATATAGATATAAACACAATAAAATTAACATTTAATGTAGCTTTCTCAGGACAGGCTTTTTTAAATTAAAGACAACGAATAAAAAAAAAGAATTATGGCAATAAAATTTTTAGATGCAATTGACTTGACGGGTTTAGAGATGAACAATGTTCTTGCTCAAAATCTCTCAAGTAACCCAACACCTTTAGGAGAAGGTCAATATTATTACGATACAACTTTAAAAGTATTTAAGTATTATGCAGGTGGAACAAAGGGGTGGATTACTTTAGATGGTCAAGGCGGAGTAACAGGTATTACTGCAGGTCCCGGACTTGTAGCTTCTTCCTCAACAGGAGCAGTTACAATTGGTCCTGATTATTCAACTGCCAAAAACATTATTCTTTCAGCAACTAATTTAGCAGGTACACCTGTTCCCTTAGAGGCTCACATTATTTATTCTGGTGCAAAGGCGGGTGTTGTTAATTATGCTGCAGTACAAGACTTACCTTTTACTGCTAATACAGGTACAGTTACAGGAGTAACAGGAACCGCTCCAATAGCTTCAAGTGGAGGTACTTCACCGGCTATTAGTATTAGTAACTTTACAGGTGCAAACGGAACAACTGCAGGAACTAAAGGTGCAGTACCTGCACCGGCAGCAGCAGATAATGTTAAGTATTTAAAAGGAGATGGAACTTGGGCAGCTATTCCCGCAGGATTTGCAGGATTTGATATTACAGATGGAAAAACTCCATTTTCTGTAGCTTCAGGAAGCACGGTTTCGTTCACGTCTTCAACATTAGACATTGCTACAAGTACTCCTTTAACTGTTGGTATTGAATTACCTGCTACAGGAATTACTGCAGGTGCTTATACCTCAGCAGATATTACGGTAGATGCTCAAGGTAGAGTAACTAAAGTTAGTGATGGTGGTGCAGGAACAATGAGTTCATTTATACTAACATCAGATAGTGGGACAGACCAAACAGTAACTGACGGACAGACGGTTACTATTAGTGGTGGTACTGCATTGACAGGTGTGGTTGGTGCTACAGATAAAGTGACTATTAATCACGATGCTTTTGGAACTGCAGGAACGTATGCATATCCATCATCTGTTACAACAAACGCAACAGGTCACATTACCTCTATTACTGCAGGTAGTGCTCCGGGCACAATGAGTGCATTCAAACTTGCGGCAGATACAGGTACTGCAGAAATAATTGAAGACGGTGATACTTTAACTATTGCAGGTTCTAAAGGTATTGACACGGCAGTAGGTATAACTGACACGGTAACGGTAGGTCTTAATCTTTGTGAACTTGACCAACCAAAAGACGATATAAAACCTGATACAGATACACTTGTAGGTTGTATTGGAGGAGGTAACGCAGGTGTTGTAATTGGTAAACTTCCAATTGATGTTTTTGCCAAGCCTGTGGGTAACCTTGATATGAACGGCAAGAGGATTGTTGATATGGCTGACCCAACAGGGGTTCAGGATGCGGCAACCAAAAACTATGTAGACACTACATTCGCAGGTTCAGGTGCATTAGTATACCAAGGTGGATATGATGCATCAACTGCAGCACCAACAGGAACTTCAGTTAAGAAAGGATTTACTTATGCAGTAACAAAAGGTGGTACAGGTGTACCTGCAGGATTTTGGAGTCCTGCTTTAGAGGTTGGTGATTTAATTATTGCTAATCAAGACAATCCTACAAGTGCAGCAGATTGGACAGAGATTAACAAGAACATTGATGTTGCAACTGCAACAGTTCAAGGTATTGCTAACTTCCCAACTGCAGGTGGACTAAGTGTAAGTGCAGGTGCAGTAAGCTTACCAAATAAAGTAACTGCAGGTAGTTCAGGTACCGCTTCTAAGTCTGCCTCAATAACAGTTGATGCTAAGGGTAGAGTAACTTCTTTATCAGATGCAGATATTTCTATCGGAGCAAGTCAAGTTAAAAACTTCTGTGCAGAAGTTGAATCTTGTCAAACTGCAAGAGAATATGTTGAGACAGTTGGTGGTAGTGATACATTTACTATTGGTCACAAACTTGGCTCACAGAATGTAATGGTTCAGGTGTATTCAAATACTTCACCTTTTGACACTGTTCACGTTACAGTAGAAAGAACTGATGTTAATACCGTAACAGTAAGAACCGCTAAAGCACAAGCAGCAGCAGCACTTGTGGTGATGGTTCAAAAAATAGGCTAAAATTAAATGGCATATATAAAGTTTAAGGAACCCATTGACGTTACCGATGACCTTAAGGTTAACGGTACATCTTTGGGGTCCAATGCTTTTACGAGCACAACAATTCCAACTAATAACAATCAACTAACTAACGGGAGGGGTTATATTACTCTTGCTCAAGTTCCCTCTATTCCTACTGTATACAATTCAAAGATTACTTTGAGTGCAGGAGATGGTTTGTCAAGTGGTGGGGATTTTACATTAAACCAATCTGCAGCAAAAACTATTACATTTAATGTTGATGGTACGGTTGTAAGGACATCAGGCAATCAAACTATTGGTGGTACTAAAACATTTAATACAACTACTTACGGAACTTTATGGTCAGGAGACCAATCAGGAGAAGCTTCTACAAATAGAAAGTTTTATGTAAACAATAACGGTGTACCAACAAATAACTTAGGTACTCCTACAGTTCAAGAAATGGCTCTATTTGATGACCAATTCAATAATAAAACTGCATTTATTAATCCTTTAGCCTTAGAGTTTTTTACTTATGACGGTACAAGTTGGACACAAGTCACAAACACAGAGGCTAATATAAAAACAATGATGGGTGGTGACGGAAACTCATCTATTGTCATACCTAAAAATACTCCTAAATACAGGCTTGAAATTGCTGCACAATATTTAGGATACGTCTTCCTTAACAATCTATATCATTATTGGAGTGGAAATGGTAATACAGTAACCGTTCACGTTTGGAAACAAAACCAAGACGGTACTTGGGTTCAACACACTAATTCTAATTCAAGAATAGGTTCGTGGCCGGGACATATGTATTTGCCGTTTAACACAATACCTTTTACGGCTTCAGGTTCTCAAGGGACTCACTATAAAAAGATAAGATTTGAATACGATTGTAATTGGAATACAGACATTGGTAGGGATATTAATTTATACAAGACTCAAGTTTGGGGTGGATATCCTGCAGGTAAAAGAAATGTTTATGCAACAGATAGTTCAAGGAACGTAACATTCCCTGCAACATTAGGAGCATCCGGTGGAAGTTCAACGCAATGGAACGCAGCTTACAACGATACAATAAACAAACTTGCCGTAACCGGTAACACAACTAAAACATTAACTGCTACACAGAATGATGGTGGTACGTTAACTGCATCTTGGACAGACAACTCTGCTTCAGTAAGTGATAAAAAAATTACATTATCTGCAGGTTCAGGTATGAGTGGTGGGGGAGACTTCACACTAAACCAAACTACAGATGAAACAATCACACTAACAAATAACGATAAAGGTTCTTCTCAGGATATATTTAAAAATGTAACCAATGGCAAGGCTACTATTGTAGCTAAAGGCAACAATGATACCTTAACTATTCAAGGTTGTGAATCAACAAGTGTTACAATTGATGAAGAAGCACAGGTTGTAACTATTTGTACTACAAAGCAAACTCTTTCTATAGTAGGTGAGGAACTTACTATAACTGATGGTAACACTGTAACCCTACCAACTAACACAGGACCACAAGGTCCTAAAGGAGATACGGGAGCCGCAGGTGCACAAGGTCCAATAGGTTTAACAGGTCCACAAGGTCCTGAAGGACCTCAAGGCAAGACCGGAGACACGGGTGCTAAAGGGGATACAGGTAGTCAGGGACCAATAGGCTTGACAGGACCGGAGGGTCCTCAAGGACCTAAGGGTGACCAAGGTGACCAAGGAGCAAAAGGAGACACCGGAAGCCAAGGACCAATAGGGTTAACAGGACCACAAGGACCACAAGGTCCGCAGGGTGATATTGGTAAGACCGGTGATACGGGTGCTAAAGGCGATAAAGGCGATACA
>JAAHTH010000533.1_pt1 | contig 35899 bp, 24 predicted proteins | sample 6116091 | NCBI WGS metagenome assembly JAAHTH01 (sample SAMN13939990, study PRJNA603662) | sponge metagenome | isolation source: marine sponge | host: Mycale hentscheli | place: New Zealand | collected 2006
CTAAGAAGAAGTTGCATGATTCGCTAATGCTTCGAGATCCCTCGACTACGCAGGACTCATTACCATCTAACTCAAATTCGTTTTATCGCCGAAACCTTTTCCTCTGGGGCGTGGTTATTTTGGGAAAGGCTTGCCAGTGGGTTGTCAACAGTGCGGCTACAGCAATGAAAAACTATGCACTCGTTAGCAAGAGCGATTTTCAGGACATAGGAACGGCTGGAAAATCTGACGCCAAATGCGCCGCTGAATCGGCAAGCATGGCCGAGCAAAAACCCCATAAAAAAAGCACGATAGAGAATGGAAGGTCTCTACCGTGCATGACAGTGGGCGTTGAGGGACTCGAACCCCCGACCCTCTCGGTGTAAACGAGATGCTCTAGCCAACTGAGCTAAACGCCCGAGGACAATACTTTATTGTCTCGCTGGGTTACTTGTCAATCGCCTATCGACCTAATTTAGGTACCGAATTAATTAGGCAGTAAGACCGAATCGATGACGTGAATCACACCATTTTTTACCATGATATCAGTTTCGGTAACCATCGCATCGTTAACCTTCACTTCGTCTTTAGGATTCCAACCTTTGTCTTCATGATTCTTTGTAACTGAAATTTTCACAGAATTGCCACCCGCCGTCTCTGCTGATTTCAATTTCATCACATCAGCCGAACTAACTTTACTTGGAACCGCATGGTACATGAGGATAGCGGCAAGCTTCTCTTTGTTTTCAGGCTTTAGGAGATCGTTAACCGTGCCTTCTGGTAGCTTCGCAAAGGCTGCTTCAGTCGGAACAAAGAGTGTGATTGGCTGATCGGTTTGGGACAACGGTGCAACCAAATCAGCGGCCTTTGCTGCCGCCAGCAGTGTTTTTAGCTCGGCTGCCTCAATCGCTTCAGCAAGCGTCATCGCTTGAACCTTGTCAAACGCGCTCAAAAACTCGGGGATCATCACTTCATTCTCAAAGGCCTTTTTATCGGCACCTTTTTTTGACTTGAAATCCGCAGTTAACGACTTTGAATCAAATTGGCTCATCAAAAGACGCCCATACACGTTCCGGTCTTTCTTGCTCTTGCCGTGGCAAGTGTTGCAACTAATTGATCGATCCGGATATTTCGCCTCTAGTTGCTTCTTGAATACGCTATGTGCCGACGCTGGGACGGTAAACACAAGGGTACAAACTACGACTAACACTGCACAAGAAAGACTTTTGCCTCGATTCACGTCGTTACTCCTAAAATACTGTAGTTTTTCAGTCGGTTCGTTGGATCTGTGGTTACGCTCATATCATTTTTCGACGATTGAGCCCCGACAATCCTCTCTATTTTGCCACAAGTTTCGGATTAGGCAACCTTTATCCCACTGAAAAAAACCATCCGTAACGTCCTGTATCAAGCTTCACATCTTATAACCGTACCAGCAGGCATCCAAAGCTTGAGAGCAGCTAATTTGCGACTCAAACCGCGGCCTTTGTGCGTCTCAGCTTACGGCCAGTTTGGCCATCCGACTGCCAATTACCGAGGCGTCCGCCCCAAATCACGCGATTGTTGCCACTCTGGTAGCGGTTCATCCTGAAAATCATGGTCGGTGAAGTTAATCCAGTAATGAACAGGATCTTCCATGGCCGCCGAGTCGCTATCCGCCCCCTTAGCGATGAATTCTTTTCCGCACCTCAAACACTCCGTTGTACGACCCAAACAGTCAATATTAAGCTGTTTTTTCATGCGACAACCTGGGCAAGACACGATAAAAACGGGAATGTTCGGCATTTAGCTCCCTGTTCCTTCTTGAATAGACTCTGGAATGCATTGCCGATTGTACTCATCTTGCCCGTCGCCCCAATATCGATTTCCCGTCCGTTTTGACAGTCCAACTCACCATCGGCCAAACAACGATCAAGATTTGCAAACGAACCGACGGCACCAGCACGGGAGATTTTCATTGGATCAACCCAAAAATAAACCAGATTGGAGACCTGAATCGTGGGAGGCTAAGCATTTTGCCTCATTGAATTTGCCAGCAATGGCTAACGCGGTTTTGTAGGGAGCGAATACTCTTCGGTGAGTTCCTGACCGTCTGCCCCAACCTTGACCGGTTGGAATCCAAAATCTCCCGATTCAGTAACCAGATCTTCATCACTTGCGAGAATGGTCTGTTCGATCAGCGCCGTCACGTCCATCAAATCGACCAGAAGTTGCTGATGAGAATACCCAGATTCATTCGGGCCATAAACTTCCACTCGGCCAAAAACACGACCTTCGGACACCAACGGGATCTGAGAATACCACTGCTGATTATCACTACGATCAGCATCTGACCGGCGAAGCGTTGCATGAAATGACTCGTGCAGCCACGGAGCATTCAGGTCCAGTGTAATCTCGTTCAAACACTTGGTATCCGCGAAAACACATAGCATTTTCCAAACATCTTGCCAATCTCGACTTCCCTGAACGTGAACCGAAGCTTGCTGATAATTTAACCCACTGGCCGACGGTACTTTCAAGAACGACTTTGCAATCGTGGAAGCGCGTCGGGAAATTAATTGGTACTCTGCAACACCAAAGATCTTACTAGCGATCATGACGACGATCACAATCAAAATCGATGCCAAAGCGTATGCAGGCTGTTGGTTCACGAGGCTCAAAACCGCTCCCGCCGCAGTGGTAGTGCAGAGTAAAGCAACCCAAAGCAAACTTACTCTCGGGCTATACCCACGCTTCATCAAAGAATGATGCAAGTGCCCACGATCAACCTCAAAGATACTCCTGCCCATCAAACGCCGTCGAATAACCGCCGCCGCCGAATCAAGAAATGGAATCGCCAACAACGCAACTGGAGCAAAAAAAGCGATTGCAGAGTTTTGTTTGAAAGTGCACCGAATTGCTAAAGCGCTCAACACAAACCCAATCAACATACTACCGGCATCGCCAAGATAGACTTTTGCAGGCGGGAAATTGAATCGGAGAAACCCAAACAGTGCTCCAGCCATTGATGCCGAAATTAAAGCGGTTAACCATTGTTCCTGATAGATTGCCATCAAACTCAACGCGAGACTCATGACGATCCCCACGGTCCCGGCGATCCCATCGGCACCGTCGAGTAAATTGACTGAATTGATGGCTGCCAACACCCAGGCATAAACGAAAAACACAGAGAAGATACCGAATTCAATCCGATAGCCGGCCACCGTAACTTCGCTGAAATGATAGCCAAAAATGATTAACGCCGTCACGGCCACTGCCTGCCCGACAAGCTTCTGCCGGCCACGCAATTGAAATCGATCATCAAGCACACCAACGCCGACGAGAATTACGCTGCCGATTAAAAGCCCGGTTAGTCCTAAGTAATCACTTTCCCTAACCGTTAACTGAAAAGAATCCACCTCCAACGGCAGGCGAGCCATGAGATTTTCCATCCATTGCCCTAACAGCAATTGGCATTCATGACCTCCGTAGACTGAAACTGGAACCGCCACAATCATCGTGATTAATACAGCCACGCCGCCAACCATTGGGATAGCTGTGTGGTGAAGCTTCCGTTGCCGGTCTGGGCGGTCAACGAGATTTAATCGTCGCGCAACAACAGCCAGTCGAGGCACCAACAGCATGGCTCCAACGACCGACACGATAAATGCGAAAATGACCGACAGCATCTAAAGGTTTATCCAAATAAAAAAAATAAAGTGACGTACATTTCTTGGCAAACTAATTCGAATTTACACTTGCTGCGATTTCCAACTCAATCTCTTCCACCAGTCTATCATAACCAGCTTTTTTGGGGCCGCGTAATTTTAGAACTTTAGCAAGAGCCAGGGCTTCGTCCAGTCGCCCCAACCCCTTCAAAAGCAGGGTGATTTCATATTTGACAGCAAGGTCGTTTGGATCACGCCTGCCGGCAGTTTCATACGCATCCAACGCCAACTCAAGCTCCCCCTGCTTGGATCGAATCTGACCCAGCAGAATATTATCCTCCCGTTTGGGATATTCAATATCTAAAACGACACTTGCCGCCCGCTTTAAAAATTCTTCTTTTTGAGCGGAATCTTCAGGCATGTATTGATTGACATAATCAAGAATCATCTGGCCATCATCCGGAAGGATCTCTAGCACTTTTTTCTCAGAGACTGGAACGATATTTCGACTGGTCCGTCCGCTGAGGATTTTCATTAAATTTTGATAACCCCTTGGATCCAATTTTAAATATTGTTTCAAATGGTCAATCGCCCCCTCCACTAAGCCGGACTGAAGATAATAAATCCCGGCAACTTTCTGAAACGAAGGGTTGCTCGGCGCTAAACTTAGCGCTCGCTCCATATCTACATCCCCCGAGCGGGCCTCTCCAATCACTCCTTTTATTTCTGCAATTCGAAGGTGGACCAGGGGTTGGATTGGTGAGGACTCACGACTGTATTTAAAATAGGTAAGTGCCCATGGTAAATCTTCACTAATCGCAGGCTGGTTAAGAAATTTCACCAAATCGTAACGCGATTCAATACGTTGAAAATAACAGGCCGTCTCCTGAACCCTCTGGATATGAGTCAGGTTCCAAAGGTTCTCAGAAAACTGAGCTTGCCGTTTTGCGTCCATCAACTCAAAAGCATCCTTGAATTCAGCAGAATCCGTCATGGAATCGTAAAGTTGCAGGCGGGAGCGGTGCATCCATAGATCGCCGAGATAGTTCATACACTCTGCAGTAGGCGTCCGCTGAATCAAACGGGTTAACGCCGCAATCCGATCGGTCGTCTTTTCAAAATCCATGTTCTCACGAGTTAAACGACTAATCCGTGGTCTCATGTACTGATCAAGCTGAGCTCTTCTATACAAGTCCAAGGCGACCATTGTCGAGGCAGCGAACAAAACCAACACGATGAACTGAACAATATAATTAGGGCATTGGAACTGCAAAAATGACGGTTTTTTAAGACGACCACTTAACGCATGAGCCTGGTAAGCTAAAAATCCCATCAGCACGGAGAGCAACAGCATGTTGGAAGCGATGTACAAACCAAAATCAAAACAGGAAACAGTCGCTTGTGATAAAATCACAAACACACCCATCGTCCCCACACCAAGCGTGGTTGGAGATGCCCCTTCCCGAAGTGCGAAAAAGGCGTTTTGATACACAAGCAACCAGGCGATGAGAAACAAAATCAATCCGAACCAACCGGCTTCCACCAACGCTTGAAAATACTGATTTTCAGCGTACACAAAGATCCCTAATTCCCGGCCACTGCGGTAAAGACGATGGACATTGCGATAAGACCCCAGCCCCGAACCAGCCCATCCCATTTCGGCAACCGCGGGCCAGGTGTCTTTCCAGTTCTGAATGCGTGCGTCTGATTTTTCGATGGTGGTCGTGTCAATTGTGTCGAAACGATCCAATAGCTCATCACTAAAACCGATCCAGCCAAACAGCAGCGCTGAGATTAAAAACACAGGTGCCAGAACAATTCCAAAATTTTTGGGCTGACGCGTCACACCAAAAATAAGAACCGTACCTAGACCCGCGACAAGTAAACCAATGACCCCGCCACGGGAAAGTGTCGAAGGAATTGCAGCGGCAATCATCACCAACATAAAAAGAACCGCCAACTTCGTCGCAGTCAATTCTCTAAGCACTTCCAACAATTGAAGCTTCCAACGACGCCAAACCGGCATGTCTCGCCCTAGAATTGGACGTGGCCCATCGGAAACACTTCGCGACATCACGATCACAAATAGACCGACACAACACCCCAGACACATCAACAAATAACCAGCAGCGTTATTTCGATTGACGAACGGACCAAAAGGAGCTCCGCCAAATATTTCATGAAACCAAAACATTTTCCCGTTATCAGTCAACTTGTGAATGATGCCGAAAAAACTAATCGCGAAACCGTTAATTGAAACAGCCGACAGCAACAACACAATGTCTCGCTTCGCCCTGAAATACCGAGCCCCCATTAGCAGCGCGGACAACGCGATCACGAGCAATCTCACTTGTCCCCAAGTCGCCTCGCGGTCAAGCGAAACAGAAACGCCCGGATCTATATCACCAGCATACTCCTGGTAAATCTCAACCTGCCTACCTAGCACTAACTCCGCCAGCGAATTGGGCAACGTCCAGATTTGGAATAGCCCGACACCAATTCCGAGAAAGACCAATATGGAAACATAAGGGAAAACCTGGGAATTCTTTCGGTTAAGCGCCGTTTCAAACCACCAGAATGCCATTCCGACCATCAATGCCAGTGTGATCGTGCACTGCGCCCAATTTTCAACACTTGCAAAAAACCAAGGTGAAAGGACAACGGCCAAAATTAAAGCCAACCGCCCCGGCCATTCGAACAATTCGGAGGTGGACAGACGTTTCTTATCATTTCCAAATCCAGAGCCCGATGACGCTGCCTTCTCAATCGTCTCTTGCAGACTTGGAATATTGGACTGATTCATTGCAATGGAAGCGAGTTAGCTTGATGAGAAGTTCGAGTTCCAGACCAAACGAACATTGGCTGGATGGTGCGAGTTTCCCAGCCAACGGGCGTCGACGGGATAACCCTTTCGATTATAGATAGGCGGAGAAATCAATAACAGAAAGCAAATTTGAATAATCTGCAAAAACTGCCAAACCTGTGATAAGTATGCAGGATGAAAGAGACCTTACCCCCAATTAACCCTCGATCGACGGAGGGACTGGTGAAAAGTAATCCATCGCCGACGGATCGCACAAACCCTGAGCGAGCCTAATCACGGCAGTCTGATTACGGCAAAGAGTGAATTACCGCTACAACCCGCAAGGTAGCGTTAAGACGTTGACCGCAAAAGGGGAATCTCGAATTCGCTCCCCTGGATTCTTATTGTCTGATGGACCGGAGAACCAAACGCACCATCTTACGCGCGAGGATCAAGGGAATTGGTGTAGAGGACAACCAGTGTTCCTGCCGCAAGCAGACTCCACGGCAACCAATCTTGAGGGCGGAAAACACCCGTCTTGTCAGGGCCGATTAGCGTCGTCTGATTTTGCCGCTTGACCTCAGGTTTGGCCATCGGTGCAATTTCATTCCGTCGTTGCCCAAAGCCGGCTAGACTAAAATCAGATCGTTGGTTTCCATTCTGCCGCCGATAATTGCCTTCCGTCTGATAAGGGTCCCCAAAACTGGAGGAACCGAAACCAGAATTTCGAGCGGCTGGCCGAGGGGCTTGATAACGGTTCTGCGCTACTGGGAAGGATGCGCTGGGTGCAGGGGCTTTTGTTTCTGAAGGGCTATCAAACAGCATCGCTGCGACGAAAGTCGGGACTCGCGCACCATGAATAACAAACTGTTGTGTCACAAGACATTCAAGCCCTGTAATGATCAACATGATACCTACTGCGAAAAAGAAGGCCCGCCACATGTCTTAATCCTCGAAATATCGAACTTACGGGGTCGCTAGAATCTTCCCCTAGGGATGGTATCGGATTCGATGATTCACTCACGTGACTTTATTGCCTGGCATAGTTACCAGCGCTACAGACCTAATACCACTTACATTCCCTACTCAAGCCTGCCGTGACCTACGACTAACGACTGCGAGGCATTCCAGTCAGATCAAGAGAATTCCCCAGCAACGATTGCTTGAAATTCGTTCATAAATATCGGGATTTTTCCGATTAACGGGGACGCTCTTGTAGTAAGCCTTGACGGTGGCGAGTATCATAAACACCCACGGATGTTTGACGTTTCCCGCGTCCGCGCGGAACCGCAGTCCACCGACCCTCCTGTTCTCAAGAAGATTTTTTTTCTTGTATTTGCTTTGCCCAACCAACAAATTGAGATGTCAAACCAACCCAATCCAGAATCAGAAGAATCCGACTCTTCGCAAGGAAATCAGCATATCCTTATCATCGATGATGATGTCGAAGTCACGGAATCAATTCGACAGGCGTTGATCGCTGCTGGCTATTCAGTTTCCGTTGCTCTCGACGGAAATCAGGGCTTGGCGTATACGGAAGCAAAGTCTCCCGACTTATTGATTTTGGATATCATGATGCCAAGACGAAGCGGTTTTTTGGTACTTGAAAGATTGAGGCAAAACGACAGTGTTCCGATTCCTGTCATTATGATCACGGGCAACGAAGGTGCTCGTCATCGAGAGTACGCAGAGATGTTGGGAGTTAATGACTACATCAACAAACCGTTTACGATGGATCGCCTGCTTAACAGCATTAGCGATTTACTGAACCAGTAAATCACTTTTAATCAATTTTTCCAACTTGGCGATCGAGGTCCGAGGGACCTAAGAATAGTTTGAAAATTCTGGTGTTTGGAATTCTGGCTTAGTTGCCAGGGGAACTGAGCAATTTAAATTCCCGGCTTAATTTCCGGTTTAATTCCCGATGTCGCGTGTCTCCGACGGCCCTAAACGACTCGCTTTTTGATTCTCCAACTTAATGGCGTCGTAGACTTCCTGCCGGTGAACTGGAATCTCCTGAGGCGCATCGATACCCAAACGGACTTTATCTCCCCGAATATCTACAATGGTGATCATGACGTTATCGCCGATCATGATGCTTTCGTCTCTGTGCCGCGACAAGACCAGCATGGCTGGCTCCTTAAATCTTAAATTGAATTCCAACAAAGTCGCCAAACGGAAACCTTCCCGTTACTTGCGAGCAAACAAATAAATATTCTTGCAATCCTTTGCTGTGGGATTCGCTCCTGACCAACTAATGGAAACGGGGCGAACAATACTCCCTGTGGTCATCGGCTAGACTTTACTCAACAAACCAGAAAAGCAATTGACTTGTCTTATGTTCCGTGAATGAGGAATATCACGCCGGTGTTATGCCAATCATAACGACTGAAACGCCAGATCTTTCCTAAACCGAATTATCCGGCAACACGCCGACAGTCGATAAGTCATTTCCCGAGAGAATGACTGATAAAAGAAAACCAACCTTTTTAGCTAAGCACTGCGCTTCAAGCTGATCGGTAACGTTGCCAATTCGTACTGCATCGGCTGTGCATCAACGGTGACGACCTGACACCCAATTCGACGATCCAGATTGATCACCAGCGGTGCCCGCATGTTCAATGTCAGAGTTTCATCACTTCGACTTACGATCCCCAGAACATAAGCCTGTTCTACCGATGTTAGCTGCAATACATCTACATCTGACGGCTCTAGACGAACCTGATACTCCGGTACAAACCGACGGGGTGAGACAACGGGTAACGCGATATCTGCATGTTGCATACTCTGCAACCATGCCACCGATGAATTGTCAGCATCGGCCAGGAGAACCCAGTGGCGACAATCTTCGAACCCCAAGAGTCCATTTCGAAAAAACAAGATATCATCCGGCTCGATTTCGATCGCGGCAAACCTTGTTGTGTGAATTTTCATCTCGATACCGTATTAATAACGTTTTCTTGGCAGCGACGATCCCCATACGAATTGCGGGGCAAAATCACGCTGTCCTTCTTTTCATCGGCGACTCGTGGCGACTGCTTAAGTTAAAATAATCCGATTGTCCGCATTTTCCCAACAAACCAAAGTTGGTGGTTTCTCCGGGTTCATCTCGACACAGATTGTTCATTTCCCTACGATAATATTCGAACTCAACCGCCAATGTCCCTTGGCAGCCAAAGGTGCTAGCGATGCCCGACAAGTTCTTATTGATACGTCAAACAGCCGCTCCAAGCGTTGAATATACGCTCGCGCTGTTACGGGACTGCTGTTCAGTAAAACCGCAAGCCAGTTTTTTTGTCGCCATCACAGCCTTTCTCCTTCTTCCTGGATTTGCGACTACGTCCGCTCAGAATCAACTTAGCGTCGCCGACCGTTTTAACGATGCGGAACAAACGCTGGATAAGCGTTTACTGTCAAATCACTCGAAACCAGCCGATACAATTACGCTTGCTTTAAACGAACTTGATTCACCCATTTTTAAAAACCGGGAAAAGGCAATCCAGCAACTGGTAAAACTTGGAGAACCGGCGATCGAGCCACTCGCTCTGAAATCTCTAGACTGCACGCCTGAAACGGCTTGGCGTATTAGAAAAATATTGGAAGAAATTAGTATCGGTGGAGATGAACCGGTCTTTTTGAAATCGATCGCAATTTTGCAAATTCGATTTAGGAGCGGGATGAAGAGTGCTGCGATGCAGGAGTCTTTCGCCAGACTGGAAGCCCGCTGGAAATCCAACCGAAAAAAAATGGCCATCCAAAACCTCAGAGAACTCGGAGCAACTGTAGTTGATCCGTTGGAAGATATCGATGAAGACATGGCAAAAATTGCCGGTTTTCAAAAGGCAGAATTCCTTCTCAATGGACGAAACATCGGTGAACCGGGGTTCGGTCTCCAAGTCCCTCCGGAAGTCGATCGACTTGGCAATCCAACACCGAATCAAACAACGAAACGGGAGTATCAAAAACTTCCAACTAAGGCCGAACTGCGTAAACAGATCACCAAAATCGTAAATTCAGATATAGCGGCAAATCGTGAATTGGTGTTCAAAAAAACGAAAAAAGTAGCCAATCCTAATTCTTTGAAATCTGATGAAAAATTATTGGCAGAACAAAAACGAGAGGAAGACGATTTGAGGATGGAAATGTTCCTAATTCAACAAAGGAACATCCGGCTCAACGGAAATTTGCTGGGACAGCCCTTTGGTAACCGGAGCCTTGGATTGGATATTACGTTCGGAACAAACTGGACCGGCAGCCCTGGTGATTTCTCTGCTCTCGATGACGTTGGAAAGATCGACAACATCGCATTCATCGAAAGTAATGTATCGAATGATTTATTAAGTAAACTTGCTGAAGTTAAATCAATGTCAACGCTTTCCTTCGAAAGCTGCGAAATCGACACAGACAGCATTTCAAACCAACAATGGGGAAACATTAAAGTATTAGAACTCAAAAACACAGCAGTAGAACTAAGGCTTATCCAGGCGTTCGCGTCAATTAAATCACTGATAACGCTTGAATTCGTAAACTGTAAAATCGCGGACGGAACCCTGCAATCCATCGGTGATTGCCAGAACATTCTTAGCCTAGTGTTTAAAGACACAGAGGTTGATTCAGCCGCGCTGAAGTCAATCGAACCTCTCGCGAATATAAAATATCTCAATTTATTAGCGTGCAAATTTTCAACTGAATCCTATCGAAGGTTAAAAAAGACCAGACCGGATATCAACATTGACTTTTCTGGCCAAGCTTTTTTCGGCGTTCGTGGAACACCGGTCGGGATGGGACGCCCAATGATCATTGGGCCCGATGGAAACTTCGCGCCACCCGACCACTCCCAAACTGGCGGGGCGTTAATTTCCGATGTTATTCCTCAGTCGGGCGCTGCCAAAGCTGGAATTGAAATCGGGGATATCATTGAATTTATCAACGGTGAATCCATTGTTCAGTTTGAAGACCTACGACTACAAATTGCCCAGTACCGCGCTGGCGAAACGCTCAACGTCGGAATTATTCGCGACGGCGAAGCGATGGAAGTCGAAGTTCAACTGGGCGATGCCAATAGCGCTCCTAAAAACAAGCCTTGATTGAGCTTCTCCGTTTCAATCTTCCAATTTGGTAATCCGGCCGACTAATTCCATTCCAACTTAAGATCGAAAACACGTTTCGACGGCTGAATTGGAAATGTATTCCCAACGGTTACGATTCCCAACGGTTACGATTCCCAGCGATTTAGAAAATAGCCGAGATTGGTTTTAAGAAAAATTTCATTCCCGAAACACCACGTATAGCCTTCGGAGATTTTATTTGATAAACTCCGTCCCTAACATTTCCACCAGAAATGAGTCACTGGTTGAGGCTGTTTCAGCCTGACGAACTCCTCATTTTTAAGAATTTTGCCTTATCAACAAAATGCCCGAGTGGCGGAATTGGCAGACGCTCAGGATTTAAAATCCTGTGTCCTTACGGACGTGCGGGTTCAAGTCCCGCCTCGGGTACTCAATCATTAGAGGCTTCCATTGAGCGATGGAAGCCTCTTTTTTTATCAACTTCGATGAACCGCAAAGACACTGCTTTTACAAATTCGTTTTGTCCTTCTGAGGGTTTCGCCCAATAAACGGATATTGCTCGAGGTCGACGACTTGCCCGCTCACCGGACCACATTCATCTGAAAGCCAGTACATTGCAGCAGCGGCAATTTCACAGGGCTGAATAATTCTTCCCGAGGGCGCATAACTTTTTGGCAACCGATCAACCCAATTGTCGCCCAACCCCTCAGCACGCTTTCTCTCATCCTCAGCTTCGGTTAACACCCAACCAGGATTGATTTGGTTCACCCGGACACCCTCTTCCCGCAGTAGCGTGTCACCCAGATTACGGGTCATCGTCATCAATGCTCCCTTAGAAATACTGTAAGGAAGTAAATTCGACTCACCGCAGTAAGCATTAACACTGTCGATATTCAAAACCGATCCACGTCGCTTACTAAGTTCCGGCAAAGCCGCCCGTATTAAAAGATACGGTGCCAAGGTATTGATGCGAATGAAATCATTAAATCGCTCACCAGAAGTATCCTGAATCGTTCCAGTGGCAATCATTGCCGCGTTGTTGACAATCGCATCCAATCTTCCAAACTTTTGAATCGCAAATTCGACAAGTCTTTCAGGGGCTCCAGCATTGGTTAAATCTTCGATCAGCAACGCGGCTCGATCAGCCCCCAACTCATCAACCAGCGATTCACCAAGCGAAGCTTGTAGGCCGTGAACAATCACCGAGGCACCTTCGCTGACGCACCGGCGGACAATTGCTTTGCCAATCCCTGTGCAACTCCCCGTTACAACAACCACCTTATCTTTTAAACGCAATGTGGACTCCTACCGCAAAATGAATTCAAAACAGAACGGCTATGTGGTGAGCCACGACACTTAACCGCGAAAAAATTCCAAGCAAAAACAACCACAGATCGCGACAAGTTGAGACAGAGTACGTTACTTTTTAATTTCTCGAATTCGAATGGACCGGAAACGAAGATTATGAGGCTGTCCGTGGTCTTGCAAACCGATGTAACCCTCGAGAGGCCGGTCTTTCATTGCTCCCTCATCGAGCTGGATATCAGTAATTTGTTCACCGTTAAGATCGACCTGTAAGTGATTGCCAATGCAGGTAACAACCATTCGGTTCCATTGATTCGGAGGACGAGACATGTTTTTTGTGGCACCCACGGTTCGAATAATTCCCCCGTGATCATGGTGCCCCAATGGCTCTCCTTTTTTCGATGAATCAAGAATTTGAGCCTCAATTCCAGTTTCGACCGGGTTGCCGCGATCTGCAACTCGAAAATAAACTCCACTGTTCCCGCCGGGGGGATACGCATACTCAACATCGAGAACGAAATCTTTGTATTTTTTCTCAGACCACAAATAATCACCGTATCGCTGCCACCCCTTTTCACCGTCACGTGGCTGAATCAACAAGACTCCATCTTTCTCGACAATCCAATTGCCAGATGTCACCCACCCGGTCAGATCGTTACCGTTGTACAACGAAACAAATGAATCAAGGTTCCGCAATTTCACATTGCGCCATCGAACTTCGTAGGGTCCCTGACCACGGCCAATTCCATGCACCTGCAAACCGATAAAACCACGCCCATGGGATTTAAATTTCCCTTCGTCCGTAAGGTCGGAGACCGGCTCTCCATTTAGCCAAGTCTCAATTTTATTGCCAAAGGCAACGACGTGATAACGGTTCCACTCCCCCTCTTTAAATAGAGTATGAGCTTTTCGGTCTTTTCCTGGAGTCATCCAACCGCCGGCGGCTTCGCCGTAAACATAGCCAGCCATACCATCGGTTGAAATCTCAACCTGCGGACCATTGACGCGTTCTTTAGGGTCATCATTCTTAGTCTGAGAACGAATCTGAACTCCCGAATTCAATCTCGAATCGACTTTTACATCAAACATCAATTCAAAATTACCAAAAACCTCGTCTGTGCAAAGAAATGAATTGGGAGACCCTTCTGCAGTGGTTCCAACAATCATCCCATTTTCTACACGATAGTTTGCTGTCCCGTTCCGCTGCGTCCAGCCTTCAAGATTTCTACCGTTAAATAAATCGACGAATCCAACGTCATCCTGTGCATTGCAGAAAGGCGCCGCACAAAACATCAAAACGAAAACAGGAGCAATGAATTTGAAACGAAGCATTTAAATGACCCGCAGTTAAGACTATTTTATCTGCCTATTCATCCAATGGGTTTTATAACCAGAGTCAATCAACACGTTAGACGACAGCAACCATCAATCTAGTGCACCCCTCAACAACCTGCAAATGAACAATTGCATTTCGACAAATTCGAGACATAGCTCGAACGCCGATTGAAGTTACCGAGAGTCAGATAACGAAAGAGAATTCACCGCACCGAACGCCACCTGACGCGGCGGCACCAGATTTTTATCAATTACAAGTATTTCGCTCAGCAAAGAATCAGCCGATCGGGCGATTAAGAGTCAGGCTTTTCACCTGTTTTTTTAACTTGCTGTTTTTGCACTGGCTTTGAATTCGCCTGGGGCGGCACTTTCTTGTCAGTTTTTTTCTCAGCCCCTGTTTTCTTCGGCTTCGACTTCTGACTTTGTGATTTGTTCGGTTGTTTCGCGGGTCCCTTCTGCTCCAATTCGCTGGAAGTCTTAGGCGTTTCGTCGACTTTAGATTTAGCCGAATCAAGTTTAGCTTTTAACTTTTCCGCTGCACGCTTTTTCTCCGCAGCCTGCTTCCTCGCCACCTTGGCTCGTTCTTTTCGTTTCAACTGCTCTGATTTAATCGCACTTTGAACCTGTTCTTTCGTGGGTGTTTGGGGAAATTCACCCGTTGCCAAACCTCGATCAACAACCCAGATGTTTCGAAATCTAACCGGGTCGCCATGGTTCTGAAAACGAGTCGGCAACAACAGAGGTTCTTCAATCTTGCCAGCCCCGGTTTTGTTGGGTAGCGAAACATTATCTTGAACTTTGACTCCGTTGACCCAGCTTGTAATCGTGGCATTTCTTGCCTTCGTGCCATCAGCATTCCAACGAGGCGCCGTAAATTGAACATCATAAGTTTGCCAAACCAGCGGTGGGAAACACATGTTGATCGCCGGCGGACGAAAACGATACAGCGCCCCCAGTCCATCAATTTTTGGAATCAACGCAAACGAGTCGAGCACCTGGCACTCATAACGGCTTTGTAAATACAAACCGCTATTGCCACGCTGTTGACCGTCCGCGTACGGCATGTACGGCAATCGAAATTCAACGTGCAAATTGAAATCCTGAAACATTGGCTTGACGTCAGCACCCTCCATCAGCAAGTGATCACCGGTCATCTCACCGGTGGTAAATTGATCTGTTCCAGATCCATCAAATAGGATCACGGCACCCTCCGGGGCCGGGGAGTACATCGTCGGGCTTCTGCGCTTAATTCGTTTTAACTGCCCTCTCGATTTGCCCTTCAAATCGACCAAACGGCATTGCCTATCCTCAACGAAAATCGCCCATGGCCCACCAGAAAGAACCACAAATTCACCAGATCGTTTACCAATCATATGGATTGGCTCTGAATTGAAATTTGGCTGTCCCGGCAAACCACCGTAATAAGCAATCGCATCGAATTGATCATTTCCAACCGAACGGATTTGCAAACCAACGACTTGCTTTTTTCCGTCGTCAGCCGTAACCGATCCTAAGAATTCACCCATTAACGGGTAGCTCATATCTTTTGCAGGCGGACTCGTATAGGCCGGCCCCTTTTCTTTATTCTGAGCATGCCCGGTAGAACCGAGCATCGGAATCGCAAGGAGTGCGAGCAGGGAGGGGCAAATCAACTTCAATAGCTTGGAGGATAACATGGTGCAGCCTAATTACGTTTCTCGACAATTACCTTGGGTAATGTAATTTCTCCTGTTGAAAAAACAAATCGGCAAACGCACAACACGCCGGTAATTGCGCAATTCTCCCTATTTCTGACGGTAATAATGACAAATGGGCACCGCCTCGGGCATTCCAGGCAATCACACCCTTTTACTGAGAGGAGTCATACCGACCTAAATCCGCTAAAAATCGCCGCGATTCTGCCGCCGACAATGTCGCCACTGTCCAAACTGCTTTAACGGTTTCCTAATCCCGCATTTGGATTCGGCGTTGCTCACACGGAATCACCTTCTGCACGCATTGGGTCGCTCAATGCTGAAACATCATGAACTGGGATGCCAGTAATCATTGGCCGCGATTCAAACCAAGGTGCTCGAAGAGAAATTCGATCATGGTAATTTCCGGCTTCGGTTCCAGACCAACACCGGGGGCAATCGCCACCGCTTCCATACCAACCTCAGCTGCCCGTTTCTTTATACGGGCAACGTGTTCTGGATGATGATTCCTATGATTTTGATCTTGCATCGCAACCGGGCCGCCACGCATATTATTCTTCATCCAGATGGGCGGATCATCCGAGGACATCCATGCGAGCATGTCGTGTTCTTTCCGAATCGCCTTACCCTTTTCCGAATTCAGTTCGTCGATCGTTTGGACACCGTATGCATTCAGCATATCCGGCTCACTCGCTTTTTCCATTTCGGGAGTCCACGGTTGCTGAAGGGGAAGGATGTCTTTCCATTGCAGCACGTCGTAAGTCGCTTGCGTGGCCAATAGCCCTCCGACAACCAAGCGTGAGGATTCACGCAGCACCGGGTCAGCACTATTAGGATCAGCCATGTCGTCGTGACAGGCCAGCCAGAGCGTTGTACCGGCACCGGCTGACCCGCCGTAGGCCGCGACCCGCTCCTTGTCGATATTCCATTCTTTCGCCTGGTGACGGATGAACTGAATCGCCCGCTTACTGTCGTGCAGGCAGGCGAGAATTCCGCGTGGGTCCTCGTTGCGGAACCGGTAGTTGATCGAGGCGAATGAGACACCTTTTTCGAGGCACGCCTGGAGCTCCGCGCAGCCGTGATACTTCGACTTGTCGCCACCAATGAAACCACCACCGTGAATGGCGACAACGATCGGCGTCGGCTTAGTCGAGTCCGCCAACCAGACATCCATCACGGTATTTTTGTGATCGCCGTATTGTAAATCAGGATGGGTCGGGACCGGGCCTTTCTGTTTAACCACCTCCGACTTTGACTTTTGCTTTCTCTTTTCCTGGGCTTTCTTGAAACGCTCGCGTAACGGTGCGATCTCCTCGGAAGATAGCTTTCCATCGCCGTCGCGATCCGCCTGAGGAAAACGCTTCAGGATGCGATTCTCTTGTTGGGGTGTCAGATCCTGAGCGGTCACAAACTGAGTAGAAGCGAGCAAGCCACATAAAACGGTGAGCGCCGTCCAAAATCGATGTCGCATTATTACCTTCTCTTTCGTTTCGTGAATAAATTGGCTGAAAGCCAAATACGGATTCAGCAAGAGCCAAACCTGAATTTAACAAGAACCTGAAAAACTATCTTTGACCTCAATGATGACTGCTATACCTCAAGAGCGAGGAATGCACCGAACATCTCACTCGGTACAGCTCCTAAAAAACTCTGCTTCTGATTCTTTATTTCTTATTCGCTGCCCCAAACGTCGCAGGCTGGATTTCAAATCTCCCCCCCTCGGTTCGAGCGTAAGCCTGATCGTTGGTTTGTTTATCATACTTCACAGAGTCAACAATTTCATTTCCATCTTCATTACGACCAACTAACCAAACGGTTTCCCCCGATTGCGACAGTTTAAAGGATGCAAAATTCCCGGTGCCATTGTCTGAACCGTCAGCCCAGACAATTAAGAATTCTCCAGCAGCAATCGTTGAACCATCCGCAGGAAATGCCCATTTACGTAGATCTTTTTTATCGTCAGTAAGATACATTCCATGCAAGTTAACCTCTTCGTCAGAAATATTCTTGATCTCAATCCAATCGGAATATTCTTCCTTGCTACTTTTTTTGAAACTTTGATTGGCAGCCATAATTTCGTTAATGACGACAATCGGATCGCTCTGCCGTTGCGGAATCAGCTTTAACTCACTTGGTTTGCCTTCGGCATATTGAGGATAAAAAGCAGTCGTGAGATATTTATCATCAGTCCGAGCTTCGCAATAATAATAAAAAGTTTCGCCAACTGGCAGCAGTTCTGTTTTCACCGCGTAAGTACCTGCTGCGGACAACTTCATTTCCAAAGTCTTAAATTTAGCCAGACGATCAGTAGCGTAGTACAAAAAGACCTGCTTCGGTTTGACCGATCCCTGTGTCAGCGCCATCGAAACGTTGACTGGAATCCCCGCATCGACAACCGATCCAGTGACCGCATTTACCGATTGGAACTCCGGATATTTCTGAGACAACTCAGGAACCGAATCAAGAAAAGCTTTACGACCTTTAAAAAATGCCTGAAGGCCGGGTGACTGACCACGTCCTTGGCTTGAACTCATTCCAATACCCGCCTCAAACGCATCCCAACTGGTCAATTTTCGCGTGTCCAGCTTTATCTCATCCGAAATCAATTCTCGGTAAGATTCAATCAACGGCGCGACGATCTTCCAGTCACACCAGTCTTGAGAGATCGTTCTAACGTGAGCAACGTAACGTGCCTTAAGCTCCGGTTTTTCAAGGAGCCGATTAATAAACGGAGCAAGCGGTTGATCGATCCCGGCGAATATATCCAAGTCAAACGGTTCCAGTTGCTCACCGCCCGTTCCGTTCGAGGGTGGAGGTCCACCTTGAGGGGGGCCACCCGGAGGAGGCCCACCGCCAAACAAACCGCCGAACAGACCTCCCGCACCAGGACCGGGCCTGCCAGGACCTCCACCGAATCCGGGACCATGGCCTCCTTGAGCACGAAACGTCTCATTATTGTCGTACGGTAAAATGTGAAATCGGTCGAATTTCGGTTCTTGATAGATCGAATAATCCGCACCCCGTTGATAGTAACCATCCATATCAAGCATCACATTGTCGATGGCTAAAAACCAGAGAATGCGATCGATGCAGATCGCTTGATCAAGTGTGGATTCAAAATCTTTTGAATCAGTCTCCGCCAAGACCTTGGTGGCCTCGATCAAAGCATTCCACGACTCCGGTGTGTCCTTGGTTTTTAGCTCATAAGTCCGATAGTCGTCTGCCTCATCACCTTTGTAAACAAAGCTCGCTCCCTCTCGTCCAGGAGGTGCTTTCCACCGTCGTCCACCTTTAGAGTTGAAATGCTCTTTCGTAAAATCAGAATTGAACTGTTGCTCATTGACGTAAATCCCCCAACTCAGTCCATTGATCACCACGTGGACATAATTGGCTTTGGGAACCGGGATATAATCTTGAGCAATTCTGCTATAGAGAACTAACCTCAAAAATGAAGCATCGGCATGTGAATTCAAGAGGTTCAATGTTCGGTAGCCGTACAAACTTTGTTTCTTGTCCGCCCAGTCAAACGTCAAATTCAATGATCGCTTCTGCCCGTCGCCCAAAGAAAAGAACGAGGAATTACCACGAAATCGCACACCCACATTTTCATATGTCTGCTGATCGACCGTGACTTTCGCCGAGAGATCCACCCCATAATCCTTTAGTGACCCCATTTCCTTTTCCCATTGATCCGATTCAAGATCAATGAAAATTGTTCGCAGAATTGTCGCATCGTAGAGAGGTCGATCGGGGAAACTATCGACAGAGTCTTTAGATATTTCCCGCCCGGGTTCATTTGGATTCGAATTTTCTCGACCACGGCCTCTTCGCATCGGACCACGCCGTTGCGGTGGCTGGTTCGCAACGGATTCAAGTGCGAGCTTTAATTCCTCACCTTCCAAACGGCCATTTTTGTCGGCGTCAAATTCCCCAATTAAATCCCTTGACGGAGCCGCGTCCGGCCCGCCTGGCCCCATCCCAGATCCAGAACCCCTACGATCCTGCCCCCTCCCCATCGGAGGAAATATCTCCTCCGCCGTCAGTTGACCGTCTCGATTTCGGTCCAAAGAGTTTAATACGGTCGGCGCGTCATTTATTTCCTTCGCCGTCAGTCGGGTATCTCCATTCCTATCAAGCCCCTGAGTGACTCGGTCGAGGGGCGGGCCTTCCTGAATACCTAACACCGCCTGGACAACCCCCAGCTTAGTAATAACCAGAGCAAATATTGCGATGCAAAATCCAATCCATATCTTTTTCATAACGCTCGCTCAGCACCTTAGGGAATTTCAGAACATTCTTTAGCAGATTAACATTCACGCGGTTAAACCTGCCGGCGGACTCAGTTTATGACATATTTCTTCAATTTAAACCGCAAAAAACAGTCAAGAGAAAGACGGATCGCATTGGTTCTAACCACTGCTTCCATACCTGAAGGGTTTTCGGTAATGAATCCTGAAAATTAAGTCCCAAGAATTTTTCGATACTGTGAATAAACCGATTCCTCCATCGTAATCGATGAATTCTCCGGAAGAAAAACTTCGGGTTCGAAAGAGCGCGACACAACCTCGCGGATTTGGAACCGATCGACTAAAGTGCCACAGCCCAACGCCTGAGTCAAAACGTTTCCAATTGCAGTGGCTTCCGTTGGGCCGGCGCTAACTGGTCGCTGCATAACCGTTGCCGTAATTTCGGTTAACAGGCGGTTGTTTGCACCACCGCCGACGATATATAAAACTTTTATGGGTTGACCGAGGATATCTTCCAGCAAATCTACGGTCTCGCGGTAACACAACGCTAAACTATCGAGACAGCAACGAACCAATTCACCAAGCGTTACCGGGAGTGGTTGTCCAGTAGCTTCTGCAAACTCCTTAATTTTCCCCGCCATGTTACCAGGTGCAGCAAACTGCGCCGCATTAGGATCGATTAAAGTTCGAAATGCCGCTGCCTCTGACGCCTGCTCGGCCATCTCTGCGTAGCTAATTTCCCGCCCCGCTTCCATTTCTTCCCGCCGCAACTCCTGCACAAGCCAAAGCCCGGCGATATTTTTCAAAAACCGTGTCGTACCCGCCAGCCCTAGTTCATTTGTAAAAGGTGCATCACAAGATTTCGCAGACGCAAACGACTGGGGCAACTCCGCCCCTAGCAATGACCAGGTGCCACTCGAAAGGTAAGCCCATTGGGAATCACCGAAAGAAGGATCTACTGGAACAGCCGCAACCGCAGATGCCGTATCATGCGCTCCGGGCGCAATGACTTTAACATCAGTCCGGACCCCCGTGGCCTCGGCAATTTCCTCACGAACATTGCCAACAACATCTCCCGGATCAATAATTGATCCCAACATTCCAGTAGGAAGATTGAGTTGTTCCATCAACTCCAAGTCCCAATCGCCCGTCTCAAGCGCCAACATTCCACTGGTCGATGCGATGGTTCGCTCGGTGGTCATCTCGCCAGACAGCCAAAAATGGAAAAGATCAGGTACGAACAGCAGGCGATGCGCTGCTGCCACCAATTCGGGTTCCCGGGTATTTCGAGCGACCACCTGAAATAACGAATTGATTTGCATCAACTGAATTCCAGTTCTCGCATAAAGCGCCTCGCGGCCGCCCACAGCTTCCAGCACCTTTTCCATCGCTTCGTGATTTTGCGGGTCCCGGTAGCAATGAGGCAGCGCCAACAATTCACCAGACTTACCAACGAGAGCCCAGTCCACCCCCCAAGCGTCGACCCCAATACTACTCAACTCGACGTCGTTGTTGCGGCACCACTCCGCAGCTTGGCGAATCCCCTCCAAAACATTTAGCCAGATTCCAGTCAAATCCCAAACGGGACCAGCGGGAGTCGGGCAGGGATGGTGCTCAAAACGATGCACTTCCTCAAGTTCCACAACTGCAGGATTTCCTCGCAATAATCCAATAATTGCTCGCCCGGAACTTGCTCCTAAATCAATGGCTAAATGAGCGCTCGACATACCAGTCCTTCATTTTTTAAAGCCGGCATTTGTAAAAAATTGAAATGTGAATCTGAAAATGAAAAGTTTCCGCAGTTCCAGATTCACTTGGATGCAACTTGAGACCATCGGTTTGCCGCCCCCTCCCGGGCACTGCCGGAGGGGACTCTCAACAGTTCAGTCGCAAATTAATCCACCGAACCCGTTTATCGAAGAAATGCTTCGTGCAATCCACCGTCAACATTAATAATTTGACCAGTCGTCTTACTGGACCGATTGGACGATAGAAAATAAATCGCCTCTGCCTGATCCGCGGGAGTAATCGGTTGCTTGGTCAATGTTCGCTGTGCATAAAATCCAGCTAAACTGTTTCGCAACGAATCATCAGAATCCGATTCGTCAAACGCAATGTCATACTTCGTTAGCGAAGCGATCACCCGGTCTCGCGGGAACATCGTACTGCCGGCCACCACAGTTGCCGGAGCGACAGCATTGACGCGAACTAGCGGTGACATCTCGATTGCCAACTCCCGAACCAAATGGTTAGCAGCCGCCTTCGATGTATCGTAAGCAATGGAGCCTTTCTTACCGACCACGCCGTTAACGCTGGTCGTCAAAACGACCGATGCCGACAACCCCTGTTCTTTGAGTAGCCCACGCAACTCGTCGACCACGTTGTAACTTCCTCGTACATTGACGTCGAAAGTGAACTTCCACTTGTCATCGGAAAGCGATCCATCACGTTCAGGTGCCACAAAAACTCCCGCCGTCACGATTATTCGATCGATCCCGCCGTAAGCGAGTAAGGTCTCGTGAATCATCGCCTGAATGGAATTCCGGTCAGTTATATCAACGCCAAGCCCAATGGTTGGCCCGCAGCCAGAAATCCCTGAACCTGCGACACCGATCCCAACACCATAAATTTCGGTTAATTCCGCAGCCGTCGCTTGGGCTGCATCCTCGCTGAGATCACAACACACGACATGAGCGCCTTCTTTGGCAATACGATGAGCAACTTCTTTACCAATGCCATTGCCCGCACCAATCACCAACGCAATGTCTCGTGACATTTCTTTTTCCGGTGGCTTACGCTTTAACTTAGCCTCTTCAAGCAACCAGTACTCAATGTCGAAGGCTTCCTGTTTAGGCAAAGCAATGTACTCTCCCAGCGCTTCGGAGCCACGCATGACCTCAACCGCACAAGTGTAAAACTCAGCTGTGACTCTCGACTCACTCTTATCTTTACCCCAGGCAATCATCCCGACACCCGGCACCAAAATAACTGTCGGGTTGGGATCACGCATCGCTGGAGAATTATCGTGCTTGTGTGCCTCGTAATAGGCAGCGTAATCTTTGCGATATTGCTCAAGCCCCGCAGTAAGCAGGTTCTTAAGATTTACCAAACCATGAGGATCTTTTTCTGTTGTCTCAGTTGGATCCCAATCAACATACAGTGGCTTGATCTTAGTTCTGAGGAAATGGTCGGGGCAACTCGTACCCAACTCAGCCAAACGAGCTGCGTCATTTGAGTTAACGAAACGCAGGATTGAATCACGTGTCTCAACCGTACCGACAAACTTGTTCATCTGAGAAACTTGACCGCGCAACCAAGGCAGCAGGTTAACCAATAAAGAATCCCGGGAATCATCGGGGAGAGTTTCGTACTTTTGCCCTCCAAACGTTTGATCCCCCTGATCTTTGGATTCGATATACTCGGCCGCCTTGTCAATCAAGCTCAAGGTCAACTCATAGCATTCCTTATCATCATCAGCCCAATTAATTAAGCCATGCTGCCCCATTACGAGCCCCTTCAGAGAGGGATTCGCTTCCACCTCTTTTTGCATCAATAGCCCAAGCTCAAACCCTGGACGCAACCACGGAACCCAGCCAATCTCATCACCAAAAATCTCCTGTGTCATTTCCCGACTGGCACTGCACGCCGCAATCGAAATCACACTATTGGGATGCATGTGGTCAACGTGCCGTGCTGGCAAAAACCCGTGCAGAGGCGTATCGATTGAACTGGCACGTGGATTTAAATTGAATGTGCAGTGAGGAAAATATCCAACCATCGCGTCTTCGGCTGGAGTTTTTGGCCCGTTGTCGGGAGCGTTTTTGTAACTGGGGATTAACGAAAGCAGTTTATTCATGTAAAGCGAAGCAAAATTTTGCAATTTGGCCGTTCGCAAATCGCCACCCGATCCCTTGACCCACAAAACATCCGTTTCGCCACCGGTCAGCGGATCGGTTTCCATGATTTTTGACGATGTGTTCCCCCCACCGGTATTCGTGATCCGTTGGTCAGCACCCAAGCAATTCGAGCGGTAAATCAAGCGTTCCGCAGGTGAAAGAGCATCGGCAACAGAATCGTCCCAGTGACGATCCACGTGTTTTAAATCATTTGTAGCAGTAGACATATTTTTGTTTTTTTTGAGGTGTAAAAAAGACTTGTGAAAAACCGATAGTTAGTATGGTCGCATACAACGGTTTGATGTCAACTCAGTCGTCTTAACTTAAAAACGGTACATCGACACAAATAGGTATCAAACCACCCCGAGATTGCGTTATATTGATAGTTCCAGAAATTTATTACGGAAACTGCATTGAAAATTTCACTTTTTATTCCCTGCTATGTCGATCAGCTGTCGCCACACGTCGGAATTGCGATGGTCAATGTTCTCGAGCGTCTCGGACACGAGGTTAATTACCCCGAAGAACAAACTTGTTGTGGCCAACCGGCCTTTAACTCAGGTTATTTCCCAGAAGCTAAACAAGTCGCAGATCATTTTTTAAATACATTCGCCGATGCCGACCTAATTGCGGTTCCCTCCGGTTCCTGTACGGCAATGATTAGAAAATTCTATCCAGACCTGTACCAGGACTCACCCCAATCCCAAGTCGTGTCGGAACTCAGCAGTCGCGTTTTTGAATTCACAGAATTATTAGTGAATAAGCTTGGCGTGACTGATGTCGGAGCAAAACTCGATGGAACAGCAACCTACCACGACGGCTGTCATGGTCTCCGTGAACTCGGAATTCAGGACGCCCCACGAAAACTACTTGAAAACGTCGAGGGATTGTCGTTAGTAGAGATGGACGAGGCGCAATCGTGCTGCGGATTTGGCGGAACGTTTGCAATCAAATTCCCTCAAATATCGACTGCGATGACCCAAGTCAAACTCGGAAGCGCCTCGCAAACGGAAGCCGACTATCTTATCTCGGGTGACCCAAGTTGCCTGATGCAAATAGGGGGCTATTTCAGCCGCCAAAAATCACCCATCCAATGCCTTCACATTGCAGAGGTACTTGACCAGCAATGAGCCAATCCACCAACCCAACCACTCAATTTCAAACGGATGCGAATCGCGTTACTGCAGACGATGACCGCAGAAGTTTCCTTCGCAGTTCCTTGCGGGGCTACCAAACGACGCGGACCGCAACTCAGGAAAGATTCCTTAATTACGAATCCGCCAGAATTGCCGCCGGCGATGCGAAATGGGAAGCAATTGAAAATCTTGATATTTACCTCGCTCAGTTTGCCGACAAACTCGAAGCCCGTGGCGCAACCGTCCATTGGTGCAGTGACAGCAACGAAGCTCGAAGTGCGATTTTAAATATTATAAAAGAGCATGATGCGAAGTCTGTCATCAAAAGTAAATGCATGACAACAGAGGAAATCCACCTCAACGACTTGCTCGAAAAAGAAGGGTTTGAAGTTGTCGAATCCGATCTAGGTGAATTCATTGTCCAACTCCGAGAAGAAGCTCCCTATCATTTCGTATTCCCGGCGATGCACCTGAAAAAGGAAGAAATAAATTCACTTTTTCAAGAAAAACTCAAGTCAATTAATACCAATGATCCAGAAGAATTGACGATGGTCGCGAGAGAGGTCCTCCGGGAAAAATACCTCAGCGCCGACATTGGCATTAGCGGAGCTAATTTTGGGGTCGCCGAAACAGGAATGATTTCAATCACTGAAAATGAAGGAAATGCAAGGCTAACGACTTCTCTTCCCAAAGTTCATATTGCACTGATGGGGATTGAGAAAATTATCCCCAAACTGGAAGACCTGGCATTGATGCTCCCCATGCTGGCAACAGCCGGAACTGGCCAGCACCTCACCTGCTACAATTCTCAACTGGGAGGTCCCCGACAGGACGACGAGAGTGATGGCCCGCTCGAAATGCACGTTGTGCTGCTCGACAATCACCGCACCCGCCTGCTCGCCGACCCCGAACAGCGAGACGCCCTGCGGTGCATCCGCTGTGGCGCCTGCCTTAATGTTTGTCCAATATTCAAAAATGTCGGAGGGCACACTTATGGCACCACCTATCAAGGTCCCATCGGCAGTGTAATCACTCCGCACTTGCGTGGCCTCAAAGACTGGAAACACCTTTCCCACTCCTCCTCACTCTGCGGTGCCTGCTCGGAAACCTGCCCGGTAAAAATTGACCTCCATCATCACCTCTTGCGAAACCGCAGAGACGCTGCCGGCAAAGGGCAGGGGATGCTCGCTGAAAAAATCCTGATGTTCGGTTTCACGATCGTAATGCGGCGTCCGTGGCTTTATCGCCTCGCAGGCAGGCTTGGCAAGGTCGGTCACGTACTCACGAAACCGATCCACGGAACCCGAATCGATCCGTTTTACGCTTGGAAAAAAACGCGTGACCTGGACGATCCAGCAAAACAAAGTTTCAAGCAGTATTGGAAGTCGAGAAAATGAGCCGAGATGCAATCCTAGGCCGAGTCCGCGAAGCTCTGAGTGTTAAAACAGATCCCCACGTTCGCGAAGTCGTTAAAAAATCATCCCACTCGCTGCCCGTCCTCGCTAACGGGCCCGATGGGAGGACGCAGGCAGTCAAAGAATTCCTGCCCTTTGTCGGTGATTCCCTTGAAGATCACGTTGCTGCGTTTAAAGTGCTTTCAGAGAAGCTTCAAACAGAATTCATCGTCGTCCCGACGGTTGACTCAGCCCGCCAAGCACTGGCACAACTTCGCCAAGCACATCAGTGGGAGCGAATTGGAATTCACGACAATGAGCTGGTTCAATCCTGCGTGGACCAACTTCAAGTTGAATTTTTGAATACCAGCTCAGACTATGATTCTCATGCGTTGGAAAAATGTGACGTCGGAATTTCGGGTTGCGATGCATTGATCGCTCAGACAGCGAGCGCTCTGGTAACCAATCACTCGGCGGGCGGCAGAGCTTTGTCGGTTTTGCCACCGCACCATGTGGTCGTTGCAGACGCATCGCAAATGGTGACAACCATGGCAGACGGATTCGCTCTGATTCGTGAAAAACACCATGACAACTGGCCGAGCTTCATTTCTTTTATTACCGGACCGAGCCGCACCGCGGATATTGAACGCGTGCTCGTTCTTGGAGCCCATGGCCCCAAAAAATTAACGATCATCATGATCTCTGCGTAACTTGCGACCGAAACAACTTCTTTTGATTCGTGTAGACTATTTTTCATCATCGCTGAGAGCCCGTCCTAACTAGCACGATTGACGAACGCTATGGTATTGACATTTGGCTGGATCGCTCTGGGCGGAATTGCTTCATTGACATTAATGCAAGCCGTTGTCGTGAACTTACACCGCCGGTTTCTTCAATCTTCGGTCGCTGCGAGTATCGACGGCGCTTTTCAACCGCAAGTTGCAGTCATCCTTTGTGTACGTGGAAGCGACCCGCGACTCGCCGATGCGTTAAGGGCAATAAGCAACCTAAATTATGATCAGTTTTTAGTCCACATCGTTGCGGACAACCCGAACGACGCAGCCATGGGATTAGTCCAACGAGAAATGGCAACAAATCCGCGTTTCACCCCAAGTCTTCACTTCCTGTCCGCCCCCTCGAAAACATGCAGCCTGAAATGCTCAGCAATCATCGAAGCCCTCTCCAACCTCGAAGAGTCGATTGAGGTAATCGCGCTGATTGATGCCGATGTCATCCCTGATCCCAACTGGCTTACCGACCTTATCATGCCGCTTTCCGATCCTACGGTTGGGGCGACGACCGGAAATCGCTGGTTCGCATCGGCCAACCCAAACTTCGCTTCATCCGTCAGGCAAATATGGAATGGGGCAGCCGTTGCCCAGATGACTTGCTATGAAATTCCCTGGGGCGGTTCTTTGGCAATTAAACGTTCGGTAGTCGAAGATTGCGACCTTATCCAGCACTGGTCAGATAAATTTTGCGAAGACACCACGCTTCCCGCGAAACTCAAGGCACGCCAACTTCGCATGGTGCGCGTGCCCAATCTGATTTTGAACAATGATGAATCCACGACACTAAAAGCAACGTTCCATTGGGTAAGTCGCCAACTATTGACGGTTCGCCTGTACCATTCCGCATGGCCGTTCGTTGTATTTCACAGTTTGTTTTCGGCCACCTGCCTTGTGCTCTGCTTAGCGCTAATCCCGATTTTATTCGGATCCGGCTATCCGATCGGCGGCTCTCTGTTAGCGATTGGATTCGCGTTTTTTCAAATCATCAACGCACTCTTGTTTTCACAGATTCAGAAAAGTAATTTAGCCGTCATCAATAACAGACCAGTAGATTGCCAAGTGCGGCCATGCCATCCGGGGTTCGCGGCTTTTCTGGTAACCCAAATACTCTATCCATGGGCAACATTGAAGACAATCTTCACGCGAGTCGTTTCGTGGCGAGGCATCTCCTATGCGATACGATCGAGAAACCAGATTGAAATGATTCAGTACCACCCATACCCAGACACACTTGGTAGCCCCGCTAAAAATGGCGAGCGGAATTCGATCAATTAGCTTCTAAAATGCGTTAAGAAAGCTAAATCCTCGCAACACAAATCTACTGATTCGGCTGGGGATTCTCAGTGATCACCGTCTCTAACGGGCCAGTCCAATTGATGGCGTCCTTTGTATCCTCTGCTGGTGAGCGATCCATCTCTTCTGAATCATGTCGCATCAACAAGTCGTTGATTTGAATGTCATTCAGTTTCAGCACGGGACTGGAATCATCCGGCAAACCGGGGGTCACATCAAACCGCCCTTCGTTGGCGAGCAGTTGCCATTGACCGCCTCCAGGACCATGAATATCGAGCCCGAACTTGAAAATTCGATCTGTACCATTAATTCTCAGCGCGCCCATCATCTTCTGAGCGGCCAATGCAATTTCCGTAAGATGGGATTCTATCCACCGGACGACTTTGGGAGCCGCTTCCTTTTCCTTACCCCAACGATTCTGCTTGCCAAAATCAATCAATTTAAAAATCATCTCTTCGTCGATCGAAGGACAATCGAGGTGACCCGCAAACCGACTGACGTTACGTTTGTCAAAATGCGGATCGCTTGTTTCATACGATGCATAAATGCTTGTATTCTCAAACAACTTTTCAGCCAATTCACTGTCAGCGGTTCGCTCGGCATCAGCCCCACAAAATTTGACTCCGTCGGAATGAAAATACTTATAGCAGTACTCAATTACCTCGCGAGCTGACGTGCAACGGTCGGGAACCAAGTGGTAAGTTCGGCCGTGCGCTTCAGGGGTCCGCACCAAATGACAAATTGTCTTCGCCACCCAATCTACGGGAACAACATTTCTCGGCTCATCACCTTCAATCGGAAGACTGATCGGTGTTTCGATCACACCGTCTGCATTTTTGGTTTGCTCGGGAACGAGCATTGCCATTAAACGAAGATAGAGCAACAGACCGTGGTAGGTCGATGTGTAACCGGTTTGTGAATCACCGGAAATGACTGCGGGCCGATAGATCGTCTTCGATTCAAAACAATCGAAATCTCGAACTAATTGCTCGGCTTCAAATTTACTGACTTCGTAATCGTTGCGGAAAGTCTGGTTTACAGCCAATTCATTTTCGTAAACCGTAGCTTCACGTTCTCCACAAACATAAGCGGTAGAGATGTAATGAAAATCGCGAATGTTGCACCGCTTGGAAAAATCAAGCACATGCTGAGTTCCACCAAGGTTCGTTTTCCATGGCTCAAGTTCGCGCGAAGCACTTTGAAATTTCAAAACCGCCGCACCATGAATGATCTGGTCAAGGAACTTTTCCGACCAACTGAGTTGCTTGGGAGAGAGACCTAGGTTGGCTTGTGTGACATCACCAGAAAGCAAAACAGGACGAGGTAAGCGGTGCCCAAGGTTGCCTTCCCACATCTGAAGAATGCCTTCGATACGCTCGCGGACCATTTGCTGTTTGGTAGGGCGAACGAGAACCGCTAATTTGTGCCCTTTTAGCAACAGGTCCCGCATCAAGTAGCGTCCGACCAAGCCGGTCGCGCCCGTGAGCAACGTATATCTTTTGCTCGATCTATGTCTCGAATCTACTTGGCTATTCACTAAAATTTCCTAAGCGTTTCGCACCTAATTCTAAATCGGACCGATTGGTACGAAAAACTGCTACAATTTACTTCTAACTAGCCGCAACAAACGCCGGAACAGTTGGGCGGCCTGCGGCAAATAAGAAGACTGGCAAAGCAAGGGAGCGAGTGGTGAGCGGTGATTTTCTGTTTAGGTACATCACAGTCCCCTTAACCCTTGTTTTTTACTATAGTCCCTTATTGGACGACTTAGGTAACGAAAAGTTTCGTTTGAAAGAAAAGCATGCGACAAAATCACAATAATAAGCGTTATTTTCGTAACCTAAGGCTTAGCACGCCTTTTCTATTCTTACTTTCATGGTTGCTTTTTATGCCATTTCAGGCATTCAGCGCCCTCCAAACTCCCGAAACCCCAATTTTTCCGAGCGAGCTAACCACCCCTCAAATTGAGGAAGGCTGGATCTCGCTTTTTGATCAAAAATCACTTTTTGGCTGGAAACCGACCTCTGACGCCCCTTGGAAAGCAGAAAACGGCGAGATCCGCATCCATTCGGGCCAACAGGGGCTATTGCGCACCACGAGCCAATTTGATGACTTTGAATTAACGGTTGAATTCAAAGCCGAAAAAGGAACCAACAGTGGAATATTTTTTCGCACCAGCCCCAAACCCAATAATGTTGCGCGCGATTGCTACGAATTAAATATCGCCCCCCCGGAAAATCCATTTCCAACAGGATCGCTGGTTGGTCGAAAAAAATGTGAGCCAACCGTAACTCCCAACCAATGGCATCGTTTTCACGTAACTGCCAATGGTGCCAACATAAAAATCAAACTGGACGATGAGCAAGTGCTCAACTATACCGACCCCAATCCAATCGGACGTGGCTACATTGGCCTTCAGTTAAACCAGGGGGCGATTGCGTTTCGAAACATTGCATTGAAACCCCTCAATACACGCTCACTTCTGGATGGCCCCGCGCTTGCCCAATGGGATACAAGTCAGAAACTCAAGAGCACATTTGAACTTACGCAGCAGAATGAATTGCGCATCTTAAATGGAAAAGGGCAGATTGAATCTCGAGGTCTCTTTGGAGACTTTATCTTCTCGATGCAGTGTAAAACCAACGCAGTGGGTCTGAACTCCGGCGTATTTTTTAGGTGCATCCCCGGCGAGGTGATGAATGGCTATGAAAGCCAGATACAAAATCTATTTAAAAACAATGATCCGTCTCAACCGGTCGATTGCGGCACAGGAGGAATTTTTCGCCGCTCTGATGCGAGACGCGTGAACGCCGTCGACCAGGCTTGGTTTACCAAGACAATTATCGCTACCGGGCCTCACGTTAGCGTATGGGTAAACGGATATCAGGTCACCGACTGGAGCGATACTCGTAAGCCCGACCGCAATCCCCGCCGCGGTCTCCGACTGGAAAAAGGCACCATCATTTTCCAGGGGCATGACCCCACGACCGATATTCTTCTCAAAAACATTCGCGCAAAAGAAATCGCCCCGAGGCGACCCGCCAGAAAGTAACGTGTGTCTGGCGGGAGAACTCAACGCCATCTCCACAAGCAGGCGGCTATTTTGTTTGGAGTTTCCGCAACTTCTTGGGCAAGGGAAAACTGACATGCTCTTCTCGGACGATCACCGGTTCCACAGATGCTCCGTACCTTTGAACCAACCAATCGATGCATTCATTCACGACCGTTTCCGGCGCGCTTGCACCCGCCGTCATGAAAACCGTCTCGACATTGTCTAGCCACTCTACCTTTAAGTCAGCAGCACCGTCGATCAAATAAGCGGCAACCCCTTCGTCTTCTGCCAATTCCCTTAGGCGTTGACTATTGGAACTGTTTTGGCTACCCAATACAAAACAGACATCCGCCTGAGTAGCGATTTTTTTGACAGCTTCCTGTCGGTTTTGGGTCGCGTAACAAATATCTTCTTTCGGTGGATTTACAAGGTTCACGAAACGTGATTTTAGTTTTTCAATGATCCGATTAGCATCATCCACTGAGAGTGTCGTTTGTGTCAGATAAGCAACTTTCGCATCGTCTTCAATCTCGAGAGCGTCAACGCCTTCCACATCTTCTACTAAGATCATGGATTCCGGAGCCTCTCCCATGGTGCCAATCACTTCATCGTGCCCCTCGTGGCCAATCAAGAATATCGTGTACCCTTCGCGAGCATACTTAACCGCTTCCAAATGAACTTTAGTCACGAGCGGACAGGTCGCATCGATTGCGTTTAGGTTTCGCTCTTGCGCAACTTTCCGTATTTCAGGCGAGACACCGTGAGCTGAAAACAAGAGTACGGAACCTGGCGGAACCTCTTCAAGATGGTCAACGAAAATCGCGCCCTTTTTCTTAAATGACTCTACTACATATTTGTTGTGAACAATCTCATGGTAGACGTAGACCGGCTTCCCAAATTCGCTCAATGTGAGGTCGAGGCTCTCGATTGCCATATTGACCCCTGCGCAAAACCCTCTCGGGCTGGCAAGTAAAATTTTCATTCATTCACTCCAAAGTTCAGTGATGGAAAACGAACAGCCGTCCGCCACATCGTAATAACCGACCGCTATTACGAACCCACACAGTTTAACTGACCGCTTGCTTTTTCGGGAGGTAACCGGAACGGTATGCCTCCATTTGTCTCAATTTCTGACCACACCGACACCAACGTTGGAACCAACGCAGTCCAAACAACGCAAAAAAACCTCAAAAACCAAGAATCGCCAACAAGCAGTTCACCCAATCCCGATGTCAAGGATGGAAAACACTACGCGCTTCCCACTCAATTCGCTAGGCTAGTTGGGGCAAGGATGGCTCCTCACCGACCACTGCCCCAACAATTCCCACAGAGATTGATGCTCACATCTCCCAACCATATTGAACTTAACTCGCATGCCACCGAGCGTGGTTATCGCAGTTGCCGTGGTGCAGTCCGGCGCTATTTTAAGCCCCAGCTTTGGACTTCAGTAAATCTCCCACGCGAACAGAGACGTGCTTTAGACGCGATTCTATTCAACCTCATGAGAACTCTCGATTTACTCGATCTCGAAAGCGCCGACGGACGGTCCCTCGATGTTTGGTTCGAGCTTCGAGACGACCTCAGTGATGCCTTTCGAGGAAAATGTACCTCGGTCGAACTTGCTGCGCTTGTTGACGCAAGCCGGCGTTTCAGCATTCCTAAACAGTTCATTTTCGACCCGCTTCGCGGTGCTGACTTATGGATACGAAACCAAAAATTTCAGACATTTGGCGAGCTTGAGTCTTTTTGCAGTTACGTCGGCGGTTCCTCGCTAGTTTCCGCCATGCCGATCTTAGGCGTGACTAAACCCAACTTTGAGGTATTCGCAGTTGAGTGCGGAAAAGCAATCATGCTGACGCAACTTTTGGCAAACTGTGTCAACGATATCAAGCGAAATAAAATCTACCTGGCGCAGGAGGACATGTTTCAATGTGAGCTCGATGTTCCACGGTTAAAACTTCGCCGCCCCAGTCCTTCCCTGATCCACTTTGTCCGTCTTTACGCGTCGCGGATTGAAAAAATGTTCTTCCGCGCCAAACGCCTTGCTGAACATTTAGATTTCGACGGCAACCGAACTCTTAAATCACTTCTGGCTCTGCACTGGCAAATGCTTCTCAAGATGCAACTCACGCCGGAAACTATTCTGAGCGAGCAGGGAGTCCTCAATCGCCAAGAGAGATTGGCTTTGAAGTCAAGACATTTACTTGGTCTGGAACGAGATCTTCCGATCTTCACTGCCGCCACCAAGGCGAACCACTCGCATTGACTGAAATCATCTCGATCGACGCTTCCTAATCGTCATCTTCCTCACCGAGTCCAACCATTTCCAGCAACTTTAGCGCATTGGTTGTTTCGGCGATTCCCTGCCTCATCTGGTAATCGAATGTCATCGTCCGAACACCATCGACATCTTCGAACTGTTCCGCAAAGTGGACTGTTTGGCAGGCAACCGCCAGGTCATCCGTAGTTGCCAAGTCCAGGTCGTGAGTTGAAATTGCACCAATCGCGTTTCCATCAATTAACTTTCGAACGACTCGACTCACGGCAATTTGCCGCTCCCGCGAGTTCGTACCCTGAAGGATTTCGTCTAACAAAAACAACATTCGCTTGGGATTGTTGGCATCGTGCTTTTTCGCAGTGTCAACGATCGCCTTCAAGCGTTTCAGTTCGGCCATAAAAAACGAAACGCCATCTGCGAGTGAATCCGCGATTCGCATGCTTGTTTCAATATGCAACGGCGGCAAAGAGAAACTCTTTGCACACACAACGCTACCCATTTGGGCCAGAACGATGTTTACACCCACACTTCGGAGCAGCGTACTCTTTCCTGACATATTGGATCCAGTGACCAATAAAACCGTTCCGGGCGGCCCTAACTGGACATCATTGGCAACCCGATCCTCGTTCAACAGAGGATGCCCAACGCTGGTTCCTTTAACGATGGCTGCCGTATTGTCATCAACAGAATTAACTTTTGGAAAAACCCATTCCGGTTCATCCGCGGCCAGTTTGGCAAGAGAACATAGCGCCTCCCACTCACCTAAATCACTAAACCACCCCCGCGCCCTGTCACCCGTTCGACTTTTCCACTTCTCCATCATGAACAGCACATGAGCGTCCCAGAAAAACAAAAACTCTAAAATGATATAGAGAATAAACCCCATTCCATTTCGCATATTTGCTAAGAAAACAAGGCCTCCCAACTTATGCATGTTGGGCTGAGCACCGTCGTCGGTACGCTGGATACGCTTTTGTAAACTCTTTAGTTTTTCTGATTTCGCTGGAAACTGAGACGCCATATCAAATAAAGAAATATAATTTGCAGCCTGATCGCTTCGCGACGCAATGAGATTAAAGTCATCGTGGATCCCTCCTGCAAACAAAATCGATAGTCCAAAATTGACCGCACAGGCGGCGAGCAACATCGAACCACCCACCATCGCGGGAGCAAATCCCAGCACTAACAAAACGATCGCCAACAGGGAGACAATCGAAGTCATTCTTGAAACCAAGATCACCCAACCACGGTTCGCAAACCAGGAAGGGCTCTCGCACCACTCGACAAACCGACTCGGCCCGGAACGTGCGACTGATAATTGCTCACAGAGCAAACGAAATTGAAGTCTCCATTCAAATTCTGGTTTTAATTCAGCGACCGCCTGTTGTCGCAGGGCGATTTCATCGGAAAGGGCTCCATCGACAATCCATCGCTTCAACGTATCCGTACCAAGTGGCGTGCGCGTGATGCCCAGCAACTTGTACACCGAACTGTCTCCCAGCAAATCAAGGTCTTTCGAAATCGGAGCAAACCGAACTGGCGTATCAATCGGTTCTACTGAAATATCATTCCATTGGCGATGACAACGGGCGAGCGACTCTTCGTGCATTTTTGAAAGAATCGTAGAGAGACGCAATTCTGTTTGCATTTTCTCGTGGATAAAAGCCACAACCAAAAACCCAATGAACAGTCCGCCGCTGAGACAATAAAACAACAACCCGAATCCCCAGGCGTCGGCTGCCCCCATCAACAAACTGGCGAAAAAGGATAAGAGCATTCCGCCCCGCAGGTACGCAACACTACTCCACCGACCAGCGCATCGTTTTACGGTTTCCTGCTCATGATTGAGCTTGCCCTGATAGTAATCCAGTACTTCTTTTCTAGACTGCGGACAATTCATTGTGCTTCTAATATCCCGTGTACCGTTGTTTAACACCAATGCTCCAACCGCCTGAACGATCGCTCCGGCATCTTTCAACT